>CWGP01000030.1_pt2 | contig 248822 bp, 225 predicted proteins | sample 693701 | NCBI WGS metagenome assembly CWGP01 (sample SAMEA3735915, study PRJEB9488) | human gut metagenome | biome: ENVO:mammalia-associated habitat; material: ENVO:feces | place: Malawi | collected 2009-02-27 | reverse complement strand
GGAGCCACTGCACCGCAGGAGCAATAATAGTTAAGGTTCGGATAGTGTTACTTGTCGGAGACTTATGGCACAGTCCCTTTCACGAATCATTATGGTATTTGTTCTATGGGAATCGTTGATTGTTTGATCACCAGTTGATTCGGTAACTTAATCAATTCTGGCACTTGAACTTTTTGGATCAACTTCTGGATCGTTTCCACCGCATCGACACCTAACTGATGGTAAGGATAGTGAGTGGTCGTGATCGTCGGAAAGACATAATCCGTCGAATCATATCCACCGAAGCCGCTAAGGGAGAAATCCTCCGGCACTCGCAAGCCTAACTCATGCGCGGCTTTCAATACGGCAACAGCAATGTTGTCTGTGGCACAGGCTAAATAGGTCGCTTGATTCTCTTTTAGAAATAAGCGAGCTTTTTGATAGGTTTCACTTCTGGAAAAAGACGTTTCGATGAAAGATAATTTGGTCCCTTCCATTTGAGCGACCACATCCGTAAAGCCTTTTTTTCTCAAGATCCCTACTGCTTCGTCTTTTTCAGTCACTCCGATAAACAAAAAAGACCGATGGCCGAGTTCAATTGCATACTCTGCCAGTTTCTCTCCCGCACGATAATCATCATGGACAATCGAATGGACTCCTTGTAAGTGTTGACCCAACATCAGTACAGGAACGGTCAATTGCTGCAAGACTTGTGCTAGCTCACTCGTGATCTCTCTAGCCAGCATAATGATACCAGCAACCTTTTGCTTGACCAGCATCTCAATATTTTCTAATTCGCGTTCTTCATTTTGATTAGAATTCGTGATTAACAATTGATACCCATTCTTTCGAGCTGTTTCATCGATCCCTTCTAACACACTGTTGGTGGAAGGAGAATCCAGCCTAGGAATGATCACTCCCAACAGTTTTGTGTCTTGTGCTTTTAAACTGCGGGCAAACGTATTGGGCCGATAGCCGGTCTCTTCAATAATTGCATCAATTTTTTTACGTGTTTGCTCGCTAACATAGCCATTATTCAAATAGCGGGAAACGGTGCTTTTCGCAACGCCTGCTTTTTCAGCGATATCTTTAATCGTTACCGTTACCATAGTCACCCTACTTTGCTTTTTCTTTTATTATACCAAGAACTGAAACAAAAATAAGCACTGATTCTCTTTCGGATGCCATTCACTTCATCAAAAGATAGGAAGCCACAAAAAAAGATGCTTGCTACTCATGAAAGAGCTAGCAAGCATCCGTTTATTTCTCGTGATCAAACGTTCAAGATCCACATAAAACCAATAAAGACAAAGAATAACACATACATGATCGGTGAAACTTCTTTACCACGTTTGGCCGCAATCATTGTGATTGGATAGAAAATGAAACCTAGCGCGATCCCGTCAGAAATACTATAAGTCAAAGGCATGCCTAATAAAATCAGAAAAGAAGGAATCGCGATTTCCATTTCATGCCATTTGATTTCTTTTAGTGATTGCGCCATCAGTACTCCGACAATAATCAATGCTGGTGCTGTAACCTGAGAGGTCACTACTGATAAAAGCGGAGAAAAGAATAGACCAAACAAAAAGAAAATACCTGTGGTCACAGCTGTTAGTCCAGAACGACCGCCGACAGCGATCCCTGCTGAAGATTCCACATATGCGCCTACTGGAGAAGTTCCTAGTAATGATCCTGCCAACATCGCTGTCGAATCTGACGCTAATGCTTTCCCCACTCGAGGCATCTTATTGTCTTTCATGAAACCTGCTTGATTGGCTAAACCAACTAACGTACCGGCAGTATCAAAGAAAGTGACTAGTAAGAATGTTAGGACAACGACCCACATTTGCAATGTGTTGATGTCACCGACATGCTTCAATGCGACTAAAAAAGTCGACGACATACTAGGTGCTGCCGAAACGATCGAACTTGGTGCGTGGATCAAACCTGTCACTAAACCAAGAATGGTCGTCGCTGCCATCCCAATGAAAATCCCGCCAGGTACTCGACGAACCATCAACACAGCCGTAATGACCAAGCCAAAGATCGTTAACCATGTCGTACCTACACTCAATGATCCTAAGGCAACTAACGTTGAATCGTCGGAAACAATGATCCCACCTTCACTAAGACCAAGGAAAGCAATGAACAAGCCTATCCCACCAGAAATAGCATATTTCAAGTCGGAAGGAATCGCATCAATGATCATTTCACGAAGTTTAAAAATCGTGATTGCAATAAAAATCAGCGAAGCGACAAAAACACCGGCTAGTGCCGTTTGCCAAGGCACACCCATCCCGATACAGACTGAATAAGAAAAGAACGCGTTGATTCCTAACGCAGGAGCTGTCGCAATCGGGTATTTTGCCAAGACTCCCATCAAAATACATCCGAGGGCACTTGCTAATGCTGTGGCTGTAAAGACCGCTCCCTCATCCATACCAGAAGCACCAAGGACCGTTGGATTGACAAAAAGAATATAGGCCATTGAAATAAATGTCGTGAATCCAGCCAAGAGTTCCCGCTTGATGGTCGTGTTGAGCTCATCAAGCCCAAAATAAGAGTGAAGCACATTTTTCATTTTTTGAATCCTCCATTATTCAGATAGGCGCGATTATTTTCCCTCTGAATCCTTAATAAAACAACGAAATCAATGATATACCTACTTTTCCTCCAAGTAAATAAACTTTTCTAAAAATTTCAGAACTATTTTCATTTTCATTTAAGATGCTAAAACCGCTTATTTCCCATACACAGTGCCTCATACTCGTTATGCTTCGATTGTACCACTTGAATAGTAAAAACAAAAAAAGTCTGTACTGTCAGAAACAAAAATAGGCAGCCAAAGAACGATCATCTTTTCCGCAGAAAAGCCAATCCTACCTGACAGAAAGATCCTATCAGGATTTCTTTTGCTGACCTATTGGTTAAACTGTTTTTGTGAATGATCAATCCACAAAATTTTGCTCTTCCTCAATCAAAATCTTTAATTGTTCTGCTGTCGTTCGTTTCATTGACAACGGCGGCAACTCTTCCAACGTAAAGAAACCACTGGCAGAGGTTTCACTGTTCGTCACAAAAGAACCTTCTTTGATCGAACAGGCAAAAACTAATTTATAATATTGAAACAATTGTGGAATGTCTTTGCGCAGATTAGTATCAAATACTGCACAAAGTTTGTCAACTTCAACAACTAATCCTGTCTCTTCCAACACTTCTTTTATAACGTTTTCTTTGGGTGAGAAACCGACTTCTGCATAGCCACCCGGTAAAGACCACTCTTTTGTATGAATGTCTTCCACTAATAAGACTTTGTTATCCTGGCGAATCAATGCTCGAACATCTACTTTTGGTGTTGGATACCCTTCATTGGCATCTAGCACAAGTTTAAGCGTATCGGTTGTTTCTTCCGTCGATCGGCTCATCAATTCCACTAGAATTTCTTTCATTTCGACATAACGCTCTTGATCATAAATATCCTTGCCATAATAGATCCCAGCATCAGCGATTGCTAACAATCGCTGATACTTCTCAAAAATCTCCTGCATCTGCTCCCCTCGCTTTGTGCTCTGTCATTCTCTCTTTATGATAAAGCAAATTCTGGCAGATAGAAAGCCAGACAGCACTAATTTCTAAAGTCAGCTAGCATAATTCAACAAGCAATCATTCTTTGCGATAGATCATGCTTTGCTGGATTTGCTTTAACGCAAAATCCATGAGAAAAATCAATCCCATAGCCAATAAACTACCGATCAATGTTCCCGAGAAACGCCAAGGAATCAGATGGAGTGGTACAAAACTACTGCCGATAGTCATCAAAAGCAGCACTTGCGGATTGGTAAAAAAGTTGGCGATCGTATAATTGACAGGCATGAAATATTCCGTCAATACATTCAATACAATCAAAATAGCAGCTTTTGCTTCTAATGGTAAATCCAGTGCCATGAGTAAGAAACCTAATAAGAGCCCAACTATTCCTCCTAGCACACGACCGATTGTTCTTTTTTTGATGTTTTCCATATGTTCGCCAGCGAGTACCGCGGCTGCAGAAATCAAGATCCAATAACCATTGCTTGCTCTCAACAGATATCCACTATAAGTAGCAATAAATAAAATCATCGAAAAATGCATCGCTTTTAGGATCATTTCCGGTTGGTGGTAAAGAGCGACATAATACTTATCTTTGAGAGAAAGCTGCTGAAAGCGATCTTTGGGTAAATGAAAAGGCAGCCTTTCTGCAGCGGAGATCAGCAACCCAGCCGCCAGAGAACCTACGATTCCATAAAGAAGATAGGAGCTTTGATGAAGAATCGCCAGTAAAGCAGCTGTCACATTCTGTGTTTGATGGTGAAAATTGAATCCCGTTGCGTAGAGCATCAGTACAAAGAAATAATCTGGTTTTGGCAAGCGGTAGATTTTGGAAAGTAAAAAAGCCGTGAAGGATAAGCAGCCGATAATAAACGGTGCACTCCAAGGAATCAATGAAGTAATCGCCCCTAAAATAAAAGCACTCAACAATGCAAAACCGTGGATCAGGATTGCTTTTATATTGTAACTGAAGGAACGGTGCTGAAAAGCCAAATAAGAAAAAGCTCCCATGGCTCCAACAGAACAAATCATGGGGTCTTTGGAAAGAATCCCAGTAATCAAAGGAACGCCCATTGCGATGCCAGAGCCCAATGGACGTAATAGTTTGGTAGTTAAATTCATGACATTCCTCCTCTAGCCCCTATTGGGAGCGACATCTTTTATAAGTGGTTGTTTGGGAAAAAATTAGTATGTAAATGATCAGAAGAAAACAAGATCTTCAATGAAAAACACGGCATAACTGATGAAGCAAGCTATAGAAGATGAAAGATTTTTAACAATGGAAAAACAAGCAGCGACTTTCTAGCAGAGAAGCAACGGCCTCCCTATCAATTATAGGAATGAAAATCGAAATATGCAAATTTTTCAAGAAAGTTTCGTGAATCACTTGATCTCAGTTAATCTATCAGAAAAGACAGTGCTCTCTCATTGCCGTCAATTATACGGTTCAAGTGATATAAAAAAGATCAAAACTATTCTGGAGCAAACAAGAAGTTGCACTCAGTTAGTTTTGATCGAATTATTTTATTCCTCTATCTCCTTTAGGATAGGAAAAATTTAGTCCTCTTTTATTTTACAGATGCACTAGAAACAGCATCGACTACGACAGCCTCTGGCGCACCAGTTGTCGTAGCTGACTCTGCGTTATCTTCGTGGACAGAAGCACTGGTAACAGCATCTGAGTTCTCGTGAACAGAAGCGCTAGAGACAGCATCTTCGTTTCCCACCAATTTTTGACCGGTTTGTTGCAGATACCATTCAATGATTGGTTTGAAATCTAGAATATACTCGTTGATACCTGCATATTCGCCATTTTCATCATGCATGGCTTGGTAATTGTGGACGATGTATTTCTCTGGAACCTGTTTTGGTACATGAACCCGAACAGAATCTGTAGCGCCGCTGCGCAATTGTTGGATCACCCATTCCACATTTTTATATGATTTTTCAGGGTGACAGTTTGCTAATGGATTGCCCACCTGACCGGGAACACGAGCTGCCAACATTTCATGGGCTTCTTGACGCAAGTTATAATACAAGAATTGATTATTGCTATCCGCAAAGGTCAACTCCATCGGCATTGAATCTAAAAAGTAATTGATTTGATCGACGGTCAATAATCCACGATTTAACTGAACGTAAGTATTTCCAGAAACGGCCCCTACTGCTTCTGCAGCTTTCTCAAGCCATTGATCATCAGACATATCAACGCCTTCCACCGTTGTAGCGATCTTCCCAGTCGCATGTAAATCTTCTGGTGGCAATTGTTTAGGTCCAGCTAATGCAGAGACTACGTTAATAAATTTGACGAAGCTTGCTAACGTGCTGCCTAAAAAATCAATTGTTCGTTGATCGATCAGATTCCCATCTTCATCAAAAGCTTCTTTTGACTTTCCTAGTAAAAACTCATTCCCCGGCATCACAAGTGCATTGACTCCTGGGGCATCCAAGATTTGACGCAAATGCAACTGTGATCTGGAAGTTCCTTGATCATAATACGAAGCACCCACGACCATTACTGGCTTATTTTCAAGAGGATGAATCTTAAATGAAAGCCATTCCAAGACACTTTTCAGGCCTGCTGGTACTGTATGATTGTGTTCTGGTGTAGCAATGATTACGCCATCGGCTAAAATGATTTTTCGATTTAGTTGCTGGATCTCTGGACTGTTCGTTTGATCATCATCTTGATTGAATAATGGCAAATCTTTGATTTCGACCAGTTCCAAAGTAAAAAGTTCGGTGAATTGTTTTTTGATGAATGTTAATAATTTTCGATTGGTTGAAACTTCTGCTGTTGATCCGACGATACCGATTAATTTCATCTTTTCTATCTCCTATCGCAATTAAATGGTTTCCCAAGAAAAATTTTCTGCTTCACGTTTATTAGCTTGATGGGCATGTTGTAACTGACTTGTGATCGTCACAAACAAGAGAAAATCACTGAATAGCTCCCGCAATTTTGTTACTTGCTCTTCATCTTTCAGGCGTCCTTGTTCATCAAAAGCTTGCAATGAGTGCCCCAAAAGAAATTCTGAACTTGGCATGATCCGTGCTTTTAATTCCGGTGAATCTAAAATCTGCCGCAAATGAGCCTGTGCTCTGGAAGACCCTAGTGTGCCATACGACGCCCCTGTGATCATAACGGGCTTATCAACAAAAGGAAAAATACCATAAGAAAGCCAATTCAAGGCATTGATCAGCGAAGCTGGAACGGCGTGGTCATATTCTGGGGTACTGATGATCACGCCATCAGCAGCTTCAATTTTTTCTGCAATCCTTCTGACTGCTTCCGGCAACTCATGGTCTTCCGGCTTATTGAATAAGGGAAGACCGGCGATTTCGACAAGTTCGATCTCCGCTTCACTAGCAAAAAAGTTTTTCATGAAGTTTAACAAATCGCGATTCGTTGATCGTGATGAGTTGGTTCCTACTAAGCCTATAAATTTCATTTTTTATTCTTCCTTTCCAAAATAATTTTCTTTGATCCCTGACGTGTGGCAGACCCGATTCTCCCTTGTGACAAGGATTCCTTCGATTCCGGTCTGAGCTTTCAATTGATCCACCACTTGAACGATCGGTTTACCAAATAAACGAGTTGTCCAGATTTCTCCTTCCAACGATGACTTAGAAACAATGGTCAGACTCGCTAAGTCACTTTTGGTTGGAAAGCCTGTTTTTGGATCAATGATGTGATGATAAACGGATGCTCCTTGCTGTAAATAGCGTTCATAGATACCAGAAGTCACAAGAGAGGCATTCTTGACTTTGATGATCTCCAATGATTGCTGCCTTGTTCCTTGGGGGTCTCTGATACCTATACGCCAAAAACCATCCTGATGTTTTGGAGACGCGCCATAGGTCACGATATTACCACCTAAATTGATCAAAGCATAAACAGCATGGTTCTGATGACAGTACATTCGTAATTTATCAGCAATGTAGCCCTTAGCTAATGAACCGAGGTCTAGCAGCATTCCCTGTTTTTCCAAGAAGACACTTTGCTCTTCCTCATTCAGACGAATTTGTTGCGGGTCTGTCAATGGCAATAGTGCAGTTACTTCTGAGGGTGTGAGGACTTTTGCATCCGTAAATCCGATCCGCCATCTTTGGACAAGAGGACCAATCGCAATATTCAAGTGACTGTCTGCTGCACAACTATGATATTTGCCGATTTTGATCAGCTCATAAAGTTCTGGATCGACGACCACAGGATGTTGACCAGCTGCGTGATTCACCGCCATCAATTCTGAGTGGGGATCGTTTGCGCTAAATCGTGTTTCATATTCATGCAGCAGGCGTTCTAATTCTGATAGTAACCACATTGGATCGTTATGGGCAACTTGTAATGTGATGGTTGTACCCATTCGATGAATGACCCTTGTTTCTTCTCGAAAAAAGTTTTCACCCATTTGTATCCCTTCTTTGATTCCAAAAATCAAACGACTCGCTAGCGAACCATCATTTTTGTTAGTATTTTCACAATCAGAGAATACTCCTTTAAAACATTTTTGTCAATATCATTATATATTTTTTTATATACAAAGCCGCGCTAATCTTATATAAAAAAAAGAACAACCTTCGATCTTTCGTTGCTAGATCAAAGGTTGTTCCCTATAAAACGGATCAAAAATAACGACTCATTTTCATTTGCTTTAGTCATGCATCATTATAGCTGTTTTTTCATCTGATTTAACTCATTGATCAACAGCCGATTTTTGTTGATTTTTGCAAACGCAAGTGCATCTTGTATCAATTCTAGAATGACAGAAGCTGGTTCGCCGGCAGCTTGGGCATTTTTGGCCAACTGTGCAGCTGCACGGGCCAGATAATAGGTCAAATGATTCTCTGAGCAAATGGCGATCGCATAATTTAATAGTGCGTTGCTGGTTTCAAGATCATTCGTTTGCGCGTAAAAAACCCCGCAATGGAAAACGATATTCAAAACGCGCCAGATGTCTTCCGTTGTCTGGATGGGATACGTATAAATTTCGCTAAATACTTTATCGAAATATACTTCCGCTTTTTCCAACTCAGCTTCACGCGCATAAGCGATGCCGATCCCCGTGTAGGCCAGCAGTTGAAATACTGTGTCGGTCGTCTTTGACATCAGCAATTGATCAAAATGGAACAAGACATCCGTAAACGGCGCCTGGTTAAAAACCATCTCGAATCCTTTAAGATAATAATAACGAGCTCTTAAATCGGCGTCTTTGATCGTTTTGGGATCGATTTTCTCCAAAATTTGAGCCAATTGTTCAAATTCACTGGTAATCAGCGAAAATTCAGCTTTTTCTAGTTGTTCATCTAGTTGTGAATTCACCACATTGATTGAAGAAAAAAGATCCACTAAAGGCAGATTGATTCGATTGCATAACTTGATCAATATTTTCAAGGAAGGGACTTGTCCATTATTTTCAAACCTGCTCAGAGTTGCTTGTGTGCAAATACCCTCTGAAAGTTCTTTTTGTGACATCCCAACAGCCTTTCGTGCTGCAATAAATTTCTCTACATTCAATTGCCTTTCCCCTCTCTGCTTCAACTTTGGCAGCCATTCAGTATCGATATGATTTTAGCATGTTTTTTTGAAAACAGGCACCCTCTTTTGATTTTATTTTTCACTTGTGAAGGGGAAGACTCTATGGAACAATCACTTTTCTGAGAAATCGCCTTTTACGACAGCCCGCTGGGTTTGATAGCTTCCTTTCTCTTTTCCTGTACGTATCTCGGCTAGCTTTGTTTCGATCATTTTCATAATTTTGTTCAAGTTTTGAGGGTCTGCTACAAAATCTAGTTCATCCCCATCGATCTGCATTTTCGGACAGACATCAAAATTTTCATACCAAGCATCATACCGTTCGTTCAACAATTTGTAGTAATCATACAAACTTGGATCATTTGCCACCTGTTCATACGAACGTCCTCGCTTACCGATCCGATCGATCATAGTCTCCAAAGAAACTTTGATGTGGATCATCAAGTCTGGTTGTTTCATTGGGGCGGAGTCTTCCAACTCACGCAGCATCGTGTTCAATAAATTGTCGTATTGCTCGACTTCCATTGGTGAGATCCTTCCAAGATCTGCATTCAAATGAAACATCATGCTGTCTTCATAAATCGAACGGTCGATCACATTGTCATCGTGAGACAAGGCTTCCCGCATTGCAAGAAAACTTTTATTCAAAAAAAAGATTTGCAACAAAAAAGCATATCTTTCTGGATTTGAGTAGAACAATGGTAACACATCGTTGTCCTCAACATTTTCATAAAATGGTTTTGAAGCCATTTCCTTCGATAAAAAATCGGTCAAACTACTTTTACCTGCTCCAATCGTTCCTGCTATCAATAACACATGCATCCATCCTTCTTACTAAAATATCGTTGAGCCATCCTTGTCTCGCTTTTTCCCTCACTGATAAACCTAACACTGAAGCTGATTCAAAACGTAGGCGTATCTTTACATGGCATTTGGTTAGCAGCAAAATACTCATAAAAGACCTTGTTTACTGATTTCTCTTTGATAACAAAAGATTTCTCGCGACTAATGTCTCAGTGGCAACCTCTCTAGTGTATCAAATCCAGCACGTATTACAAGATTGAAGGTCCTTTTTCCAATAACGGGCACTCTTCTGCTAACAGGTTGTCGTCTAAACTCGTGCGTTTCTCAGAGTCGTAATGGCGGATTCTTTATGCTTGTTTGCCTCACTTCGACACAAATCCCTGCTAAACGATTATGACAAAAACAGCGCTCCTTCCAAACTTCAAGATCCATTTTACCTAATCTTTAAAAAAAGTAAATACAATATATAGTGAACAGAGTGTAAGAAAAAGATTAAAAAATACTATATATTGTGAAGTAATGGTATCTAAAGGAAGGAAATATTCAGTCACTGCAGCTGATTTTGTTATTCATTTTTTCCCCCAAAAAAACACAACACCTGCTCTCCTATCAGAAAAAAGAGCAGGTGTTGTGTTTAAAATGTTGCTATTCCACTTCAATGGATCAGCAATCAGTCGTTTTTGTCCCCTTGAATCAAAAAACAAACTCTAGCTAGGGTATATCCTTTGTGTCAGTGAACTGATTTCCGCCTCTTTCCACTAAAGAATATCTTTCCATGATCCTTAACGTAAGATTTCGATCGTTTTCTCGATTTTAACCGTTACACGACCGTTCTTGATCACATAAACCCGTTCGGGAATATCAATCAATGCATTGCTTTTCGACTTTGTATCTAACAATACAAGATCGGCTTTTTTACCAACAGCTAATCCATAATCAGCTAGTTTCAACGCTTTCGCCGTGTTGGTAGTGATCATCGGTAAAACCGTCGGCAAGTCGGCAGCCCCACCTAAGTGGGCAACTGGAACAGCTAGCATCGCAATCTGAATCAAGTCCCCATTCCCATAAGGTGTGAAGGCATTGCGGATGTTGTTGCTTCCTAAGCAGATATTTACACCACCATCTCTTAATTTGCGAATCGGAGTGACTGCACGACGCACATTATAAGGATCGTTTCTCGCCCCTAAATGAAGATCGGTGGCAGGCAATGGCATGACATTGATTTGTGCTTCCGCCATCAATGAGATGACTTCTGCTAATTTTTCAGGCGGCATCGCATGCAACGCGGTCAAATGACCTACGGAGACACGCCCGTGATAGCCTTCTTTAATGGTCTTCTCACACAGATAAACAATTGATGTCTCATCCGCTTCATCGGCGAAATCTTGATGGAGATCAATGTCTTTATCAAACTGTTTGGCAATCGAAAAAACCAAATCAATATGCTCATTGGCTGGTGCATCATTATAAGGAATTCCCCCTACAACGTCGGCACCTTTTTCCATTGCTTCGATCATCATCTTATCAGTACCAGGCGCCTTGAAGATTCCTTCTTGGGGAAATGCGACAACTTGCATATCAATCAAATCCTTGTATTCTTCTTTTAATCGCATGATCGTATCAAAGCCCGTAAATCCTTGGGCTGGATCAAACTCTGCATGAGTCCGCACAGCTGTCGTACCATGAACGATCAGCATCTCAAGTGCTTGTTTTGCCCGTTGGTATATGTCTTCCTCTGTGAAAGTTGGCTTTAATTTTGCAGTAACCGCGATAGCTTCTTGCAGTGTGCCGGAATTGTTGGGTTCACGGTCAGCGATCAATGCTTTATCCAAATGAATATGGCTTTCTACAAGACCGGGAATCAGCACTCGTCCATTGGCTTCGATGGTCTCATTTGCAACTGTTTCGATGGATGGTGCGATCTCGACGATTTTGCCAGCAGTAATGCCAACGTCTTTTAACTCTTCTCCATCCTCGATTCTTGCTTGTTTAATTAGTAGATCCATTTCTTTTCCTCCCTCTTACTTACCCAAAAATCAAACCAATGAACAACAATATAATTGAAGCAAGACTTAGCCATTTCACATTTCCTTTGACCACATCCAAAATGGGGATTTGGAATCCTGAAGATAATGCTTGCATCGTGATGTTGACGAAACTCATTTGACTGCCTAAGCCCACGCCCATTGTGACAAAACCTAAAGCAATCGGTGGGAATCCTAGGGAAACGGCGACTGGCAAAACAAGTGTCAACACTGAGCCCACATACGCTCCAGCAGGAATGCCAATCAAGACTCCGGTTAAAATCGCCACATGTACTACAACAAATTCCGGTGCATTTTGAGCTACCCCAGCAATGACGGCAAACGTTCCTGTTTGCGCAATGATATTGATGAATGCCAAGAAGATTCCCACTTGAAAAAGACGAGTCAGAATATACGTTGATCCATCTACCATTGCTTCCACCGATTGATTCATTGAAAAATCAGTACATAAGTAAATCAATGCTAATGTGATCACCATATAAACAAGCGGTGTGAAGAAAACAAAACCAATCAACTCATTGACTAGCGGGCCGAATATAACTGCAAAAAGCAAGAAAATCGCTGGTAATGTGATTTTGAACAACTCGCCATTACTTTTTGTTTCATATTCATTTTCTGCAGAAGCTTTAAAGCCGATGTGCCGGCGCTTCGTTCCCCAAAAAGCCAAAGCGATAGCTAACACGACAAACAACAACCAAAAAGGACGCATCTCAACAACATAAGAAGAAACGCTAAAGCCGCCCAGTTTGGAAACAATACTTGATTCTAAGGAGGCAGGAGAAGTTGTAAACGAGACAGCTGCCGCTAGCGACATGGCTGCAATCAATTCTGGAACCACTCCCACTGCTGCAAAAGCCAGTGGTGCGATCACCATTGCACTGCCGCCGCCAATACCAGACATATAAGTAGCTGCTGCAAGCAAAATGACAATAAATGCAGAAACATATTCTACCTTGCCTTTTGTTCCTCGTTTAGCCAAAGTCAAAGCTGCCGTATAGCTTCCCGCTTTGAAAACAGCCATTGCCACAGCAGAATTGATGATGGGGACAGTGATACTCAACATCGTTGGCACAGCTTCCAGCAGTTGCGTATTGGCTTCTGCTAAACTGATACCTCCGATGATCATTGCTAGTATACCAGCAACCAGTCCAGCAATGATCATATCTACCTTTCTAAATAAAAGAACTAAAACCAAGACCAATGGAACTAAAACCAAAATAGCTTTAAATCCTGTTGGTGCAACGATTTGGTCAATTGCTTCTTCAGCATGTACAGCAATGCCATAAAACATTCCTACAAACATAGCAGCAAGCAAAAAAAACCATTTTTTAAATGTTTTCATTTTTCCACGTCCTTTTTTGGATAAAAATAAATGCATTGAAAAAAAACGAATGATTCAGTCTATTACGTAACTAGCAAAATAGGTTATTCCATTTAGAGAAACTCAAACGGGGCCTGCTTTCTCCTTTTATAAAACAATTACTGCCGATTACCTATTGAAATCAAAATGAGATCACTCTTAAAAAACTACCCCTTTCACTACTTGCTATTCAGCTACAAGTTCTCTGAGCCACTCCTCCCTAAGAATCATTCCCTGCACTGTCCACTACTAATAAACGGCCACAAGATGCCGTTGGTGAATCCTTTGAAGTTGTCGGACATACAAATACACCGCTTTTTTGTGGGAATGATTCTTCCTTTTCTCCTTTTCTGCCTATCTTCCTGTTCTCTATTTTACGCGAATGTGAATCCGCTTTCTTTGGACGTTATTCTAAAAAAAACGATCTTTTTTTAGCCGATTGTCTAAATCATTTGCATCAAAGTGAAACAAAAGCGGCTGTTCTGCCTATTCTGACCAGCCACTTTTATCAATTATCTGGTTCCACTGAAGAATCGCTTAATCCGCTGATAGACCAGCAATTGTTTGCGGGCACGTTGAATCCGGCGATACCGATGAGGATTTTTTTGGTAAAACCCTTGATGGTAATTCTCGGCTGGCCAGAAAGTCGTGGCTGGTCTAATCTCTGTGATGATTGGTTTTGCATAATGACCTGCCCTTTGCAGCTGTTCTTTTGACGCTTCAGCAATCGCTTGTTGCTGCGGATCTCCGACAAAAATGATTGGTCGGTACTGCTTTCCCCGATCTTGAAACTGTCCACCAGCATCTGTGGGATCCGTCAACTGCCAATACAATGAGACTAGCCCCTCATACGTAATCAACCGATTGTCAAAAATGATTTCCACTGCTTCTACATGTCCGCTTAACCCGCTACTGACTTGATCGTACGTGGGATGCGGGATATTCCCGCCGGTATATCCTGAAAGAACAGAAGTGATCCCTATTTTCTGTTCAAAAGGCTCCACCATACACCAAAAACAACCCCCCGCAAAAATGGCTGTTTCTTGATGACTCCAGTCAGTGATTTGATGTGTCTTTGTTTTTTGAGTTGTTTGAGTTGTTTCTATCCCTCTTAACTGATCATAAAAATCCTGAAAATCCGGTGTCAAGTTGCCTCGAAGTGCCAATGGTCGCAAAGCAGCTTCCAACTCTGATAGGACATTTTTTTGTTCTTGTCCGGATTCTAACCGATCTCGGGCTGCCAACAACTGGGATCGTTCCCAATCTCTTGTCCCTGGATTGATGATCAAATTGTAAAGCTGACTTAATCGTTCCTCGTCCATCCTTCTCATCCTCTCTGCCAGCAAAACTTTGAAGTGTTCCATCCTCTTGCAATTACTTGAAATGATTTATATGCAAATTACCATATTTCCTTCATCTGGCCTACTGATTCGCTTTCTGACCAAAGAAAAAATTCTCTAAATGACAAAAAAACCGAACAAATAGCGGTACAGACCATCAACATAGGAGGGTCTGAAATTCCTGTAGAACAGAAATCAGCTATCGTTCAGTTCGAGGTATTTTGCTGTTTGGTTATCTTAAGAGCATTGTTTATCTTGTTAGTGAAAAATACAATGGACTTAATTCTTCTAATGCTTCAGTCGTCAATCTCTCAACATCTTCGATGCTCTCTGATGGAAACCAAAGTTTGCCGATTTGAAAACTGCGTCCTTGCAGCTTTTCTTCAAGTTGTCTTTGTTTTTGCGGCTCTGAGAGGTATACAGCTAATGGGCAATGATCTTCTAGTTCATGTTCCACCTGTGGCCAAATATAATAATCAGCCAAATTTTTGTCTTTGCTCCATTCTTCAATCTGCCAGCGTAAGTCATTATAGGCTGCTAAACTCCCTGAACGTTGGCCACTTTTGTAATGTTGGAACATGAAATAGACTTGATATTGCTTTTGATTGATCAATGCAGCTAGGCAGGCATTTTGATTCGGATGTGCCTCATTCCGATAAGCACACCAAAAATGACTGCGCAAATTCCAACCATTCGTCCAACTCTCAACTTTCGGTTGAAGGTCTGCTGATACATTGGTTGCGACAGTCATTTGGATATGTTTCCATTTTTGCCAGCTCATCTGATAATCCTCTTTCAGCCGCTGAATTGTTTCTGGTGGGTAGATGTCTTTGATTTGTTTAAAGGCAAATACCTCACGATCGAATAAATCAAAATCTGCCTTAGCAAATTCCATAATGTCACCTTACTTTTAAGCTCTATTTTTTTAGTGGTAGTAAACAGCATCTAGGAACAATCCTTGGGAAGGCACTGTCTCTCCGGCTGCTTTTCGGACTTGATTCGTAAATATCTCATCGATCGCCGAAATGTCCATTGTACCCGCACCAATCTCTAAAATCGTCCCGGTGATGATCCGTACCATTTTATAAAGAAAGCCATCTCCTTTAAAGCGAAAACGCAGCATATCTCCTTCTCTTGTGAGTGAGAGTTCCTCGATTGTACGAGTAGTGGATTTTTTGGTCTTTTTTAATGCAGAAAAGCCAATAAAATCATGAGTGCCAATAAACTTCTCACAAGCTGCTTGCATTTTGTCCCAATCAAGCTCTTGCGGACAATGAAAACTCCGATGACGTTCAAATACGGTTGGAATCGGACTATTCCAAACATAATAACTGTATTGTTTGCCGGTCGCATTGTAACGGGCATGGAACCGTTCAGAGGCTTCTGCGACCTCTTTGATGACGATGTCTTGAGGTAGGTAGCGATTCAGGAATTGCAACATTTTTTCGGGGGACAAATCGCTTGCTGTCTTGAAATTGGCTACTTGTCCTCTCGCATGCGTCCCTGCATCTGTACGTCCAGACCCGATGATTTCGATTTTTTCATTTGTCATTTGTGTCAAAATACTTTCAATTTTCTCTTGGATCGTTCGATCAGAATCGCCTAAACGTTGCCACCCCAGATAGCGCTTGCCATCATATTCAATCGTAAGTTTAATATTTCTCATTTATGTTAATTGCTCCTGTCATCAATGATTTACCCCAAAAAAACGGGTTCCCTTGCTTATCATAAGGGAACCCGTCACCGGTGTAAATGCTCTAAAGAAGATTTTAGCGATATTTCAAGAAAACAGCCAAAGATTCAAATTTCTGATGTCATTAAAAACTTTTATTTCCCAATCACTAATCTCCTTGTATAGACTGCTTGGCCCGAATGCATGACTGCATCATCGACGATGGAGACGATCCGAGCTTGTCGTGTCACAGCTGGCGTCCAGTTCTCATCAATCACTTCTGATAAGCTAGTTTCATCGATAGACTGAAGGTAATTAACTGCTAACTCGACACTAGCAGAAAGATAATCCACTAATAGTTCTTTTTGATTAACAATTACCTTGGCGGCTTCTTCTGGTGTATGACGCCAATCTTCTGTATCGTCAGGCAAATCCAAAGCAAATCGCTTCGTCCAGTCCGCTAGCCAAAGTGGTTCTTGATCCGCTAATGCGGAAATCTGCAGATCGATTTCGCGAGCGGTATGCCAGATCAGCCAAGTGACTGACTTAATCAGTGGCTCCGGCATCGTGTTCGCTTCCGCGATACTCATTTGTGCCAACGTTTCTTCAAATCGTTCTTGGGCCCGTTGCAATGTCTCGATCGTCAATTGTGTTTCCTTCATGATACTCCTCCTCTTTAGTAAGTGCTTATCTTTACTCTACTACAGAAAAAGGGAGAAACCAATGAATCAACCTGCTGGTAAAAAGGACTGAAAAATTATTCTTCCGCATAAATTGCTTTGGCTAAATTGAATGCCGACCATGCTTTAGGCCATCCGGCATAGAAAGCCAAGTGTGTGATCAATTCAACGATCTCTGCTTGAGTCACACCATTTTCTTTGGCGATTCGTAAATGAGCTTCTAATTGAGGCACACCTTGTGTCAAAAGGCTGGCAACAGTGATCAAACTGCGATCTCTGGCGGACAATTCTTGTTCTCTAGACCACACTTCTCCGAATAATACGTCATCATTCAATGCCGCAAACTGAGGGGCGAAGTCACCCAATCGTTCGCTTCCTGCTGTTTGTTTTTTCATTCTCATTGCCTCCTTATTTTTGTAACTGCTGATAGTCTTCCTCCGCCACAGCTTCGAGCCATTCAGGCGTTCCGGCAGTAATAGCCAGATGTTCAAACCAGCTATCTTTTGCTGCGCCATGCCAATGCTTGATGCCATCATGGGTGACGACAATATCTCCTGCTGTCAAAAATTGGGCTGGTTTTCCTTCTTCTTGATACCAGCCTTCACCACCAGTAATCAGCAAAATCTGATAACCATCATGATGAATATGCCAATTGTTGCGGCAACCTGGCTCAAAAGTTACATTCCCAACGCCAACATTGACCGAGGGGTCTGCAACTAAAGTGTTTAAATAACTTTGTCCAACAAAGTATTGGGCATACGCTTCATTTTTTGCGCCACTTGGGAAAATCACGCCATCTTTTACCTCTTCAAATTTTGCCATTGCTTGTCTCCTCCTTGCATACCTCTTTGTCTGATACCATTGTGCCATTTTGTCAGCTTTCACAATCAATAAAGCGGCAATCCTTTCAATAACTTACAAGTTCATGTTACTGCTTGATCCACATAACGTCCAATACTTGTTAAGCTGATTTCTATGCTTGCAAAGCATGCTTGAATTTCTTCAAAAATGTTTGGACTGTCGGCGCCAAAATCGTCTCTTTCCTCCATACCAGAACACAGTTCGTTTCCAGAGGTGGCGAAAAGGGGATGAATTTTATTTGGTTTTCTCGATGATGAATCGCTCCAGCAATTGCTAAAGCAGCACCAACATTGTTTTCGACCAATAAAAGCACATTAAAAATCAAATTGTATCTCCCAACGATTGTCAACTCTTCTTCAACGAATCCCTCCCACGTGCAAAACATTTCCAAAACTTCTTTACGACTCGAACAAATCAACGGTGTGGTGAGGATGTCTGCAGGTGAGATACTGCTTTGATCAGCCAACGGGTATTCATTTGCAACAAACAGCCCCCAGACTTCTTTCTTAGGCAATGGTCAGCCGATTGTATTGATCCGTCGTTGCAGGATCAATCAAAATCGCCACATCAAGCAAGCCTTTATCAAGTTTTTCCAGAATATCATTACTAGTTCCGCTAAAAATAGTAAAAGACACTTGGGGGTGATCAGTAACCATTTCTTCGATGATTTGTGTGAGCAAATAGGAGTTTTCTGCTTCCACACAACCAATCGCAATTTGTCCATTCAGAATCGTCTCCTGATAATTGAACAATTCTTGTTCTGTTTTCTGATTCAATTCAAGAATTTCTTCTGCGCGCTTTTTTAAAAACAGACCTGCTTCTGTTAAATAAAGTTTCTTATTTTGGCGCACAAACAATTCTGTGTGCAAACGCTCTTCAAACTCTCGAATTTGTCTGCTTAAAGTGGGTTGCGTAATGTTCAGCTTTTTAGCTGCTTGGGTAATATTTTGTTCCTCGGCTATTGCTAGAAAATACTTTAATACACGAGTTTCCATCGAAAACTCCTTTCTTCTATGACACAACATTTTTCCTACTGTTATCTCAGATTTTCGGGAAAAGAACGCATCCTTATTTATCTGTAACAACGAATACTAGCTTTATTCTACCACCTAACTAGAAATTCTTGACCGCTATTCGTTTGGTTCATCCAAACAAAAAGGCCCTTCATTCACTGAAGAGAACGAAGGAACCGATAGAATTGAATTTCAGTTGTTTCTAAAGGACGTTTTTATTACAAGCGAATCGGTGTAGCAGTCTTTTGCAGAACATTGTTTAGCGCTTCAATATTTGTACGTCCTTGGGTCTGCAGCCACTCTTTCGCCGCACCTTCTCCCTGAGTCACAAAAGGCTCTACACCGTTTGCCCAGGTTGCTCGTCCACAAAGTACGCCATTGAATTTTGAGCCGGATGTTTTGGCAAATTGCAGTGTTTCTTGGAACAATTCAGCTGAAACCCCTGCACTCAAGAAAATATAGGGCAGATCCGTTGCTTCCGCTTGCTCTTTGAAATAAACCGCCGCTTCTTCTTTAGTATAAGCAGCTTCCTCCGCATAGCCCTCTACATAGTTCATATTCACAGGGACTTCCACTTTCAAGACATCAACGCCATAGTATGCTTGCGAAAATTCTCGCATCATATCATTTACTTTATGAGGTTTTTTCAAAGCATATTCTTTCGAAGTGGTATCTGGGATAGCAGCATCATAAGAAACCAGTTCTAAGAAAAATGGTAGATTTTCAGCAAGGCATTCCGAACCAATCCGTTCGATAAATGCCTTCTTTTGATCATTGATCTCGTCAGGTTCGTCCACATCATAATAGAGCAAAAACTTACAAGCATCCGCGCCATTTTCTTTTAGCCGTTTCACAGACCAGTTGGACAAAAGATCAGGCAAACGACCCGGAGTTGAAGCATCATAACCGGTTTTCTCGTAGGCTAACAATAATCCAGCTTGTTCATCCCGAACTTGGGCTGCTGGCAATCCATACTCTGGATCTAGTAAAATTGCTGAGGCATAGGGCGTCAACTCGGCTGACACGATTTTTTTGAAGGCACTGATTTGCTCTGTCGTGACTGAATGGTCTTGGAATCTGCCAATCATTTTTTTCAAAGCCCCTCGTTGATCAATGGCTAAAGCACTAATAATGCCATTTTCATTACATAGCTGTTGGATATATGCTTGCTTATTTGATAATGTCATGCTTTCACTACTTCCTTTTTTAGTTTTCTGCCAGTTTTCCATTTAAAATTTCGGCAATTTCATCAGGAGACTGTGCTTGCTTCAAACAATTTGTCACCTCTTTATGCATCAAAAGCCGTGCCACTTGAGACAATAGTTTCAAATGTGTCGTTCCCGCTTCTGAATCAGGTATAAAAAGAGCAATAATAAAATCAGTTCCTTCCCCATCCAAACTTTTCCAATCGATTTTGCTATTTAATTGGACGATGATGACATTGGCTTCTTCGATACTGTGATCTTTCGCATGAGGGATAGCAAATCCATCCATCATCCCCGTTGTACTCTCCTCTTCTCTTGTTAGCAATTTTCTATAAACAGCAGCTTGATCACTGCTGATGCCTAGAGTAACTGCTTGTGCTGCAAGGAAGGTCATTATTTCGTCTTGTGTCACAAAATCTCGCTTCATAAAAATGTGGTCTGTTTTGATCAACGTCATTTGTCTTCCTCTTTTCTATTCTTTCGCTGTTTCTTTCCATTCATCAGCTGAAACTTCTGCTTCACGTTTTTGTACACTGCGTTTTTGGATGAACCCTAAAATCACTCCACCTATGATCGAGCCAAGTAAAATCGAACCTACCCAAGCAATTTTCCCCGTGACAACCGGCAATACTAAGAAGCCGCCATGAGGAGCAGGAACTTGGACTCCAAACATATAGGTCAAAACCGCTGCGATCGATGAACCCAACATCATCGTAGGCAGAACACGCAGAGGATCTTTGGCTGCAAATGGAATCGCCCCTTCAGTAATATGCGTTGATCCTAAAATAAAGTTGACTAGCCCTGCATTGCGGTCGTTCGTATCAAAATATTTCCCAAAAAATAAGACAGCAAATCCCGTAATCAATGGTGGCGCGATACATGCCGCAGAAACACCTGCCATAAAGGTATGGTTTCCTTGAGCTAACAATGCCGTTCCCGTAACGTAAGCGGCTTTATTGACGGGACCGCCCATATCAAATGCGGACATACAGCCAACAATGATGCCTAAAATCAATGGATTCGAATTCTGGAATCCTGCCAAGAAATCCATCATACCTTGATTGATCGCCTCCATCGGGCTTGCTAACAAAGACATCACCACACCAATGACTAAAACACCAATCACTGGATATAAGAAAATAGCCTTCAATCCATCTAATTGTTTCGGTAATCCTTTCATGACTTTTTGCAAGAACAGAATAAAGTACCCAGCTAAGAATCCAGCAAAGATCCCGCCTAGAAAACCAGCGCCACCAGCATTGGCCAACAGGCCGCCGACAAATCCCACCACCAAACCAGGTCGTTTAGCAATCCCTTCAGCAATGTAAGCCGCTAAAATAGGGACCATCATTCCCATTGCTGTATCCCCAATTCCTTTTAACATCGCTGATGTCGGATTATAGGTGGGATCATTAGGATCAAAAGAGTAGACACCCCAGATTGCGAATGAGACGGCGATGATCACGCCCCCTGCTACGACAAATGGCAGCATATGAGAAACACCATTCATCAGATTTTTATAAATACTATGTCCGATTCCGGCAGCCATTCCCCCATCTGCTTGCTCCAATGCATCGACCGTCTTGTTTTCTGCAATCAGCGACCCTCTCAATGCTTCTTCAATTAGCTGATCGGCATCTTTGATTCCTTTGCTGACCGGAACATTGATCACGCGTTTTCCCGCAAAACGTTCCGCTTGGACATCTTTATCTGCAGCAATAATGACCGCATCTGCATTTTTTATCTCTTCTGGCGTTAACTGGTTTTCTATCCCCACTTGTCCATGAGTCTCTACTTTAATAGCTATTCCTTTGCGTTTGGCGGCTTGTTCCAACGCTTCTTGTGCCATATAGGTATGGGCGATCCCAGTGGGACAGCCCGTTGCAGCAACAATCTTGTAAGTGGTCATTTTTTATTCGCTCCTTCTTTTGATTTCAATTTGTTCTTCCAACTCTGCAACATCCGAAAAATCAGTTAGTCCCTTACGAAAAGCGGTTGAACTTCCAGCAGCTAATCCTTTCTTCAAATTGACATCCAGCGGCTCACCTGTTAAATACCCTGCAAGAAATGTTCCTAACAACGTGTCTCCAGCACATGCTGTATTCACTACTTTGCCTTTAGGAGAGTTTCCAGAGTAGACCGTATCTTTTGTCAAGAGAAGGCCGCCTTCTCCTCCTAAAGAGAGCAGCACATGTTGCGCACCACTAGCCACCAATCGTTTGGCGTAGTCGATATAGCCTTTGCGATCATTGATTTCGGTCTGATACCATGCTTGCAGCTCTTCTTCATTGGGCTTTAACAAGAAAGGCTGATAAGGCAGACATTCCAACACCTCTGAATAACTTGAATCAATAATCAGATTCACTTGCTTTTCAAAGCAAATACGACTGATTGCTATAAGAATTTTGGGCGAGACACCTTGTGGCATACTCCCAGATATACAGAGATAGTCACCAGCTTGCAGATGTCTAATTTGTTCTAGCAAAAGATTGATCTGCTTTTTTGAAATTTCAGGTCCCTTATTCACAAGTTTGTACTCCTTATTATCGCGATTTACATGCGTAAAAACGTTGATTCGCGTAAATCCCGGAACGGGAATAAAATCGGTCTGAATCGCTTGTTGATGCAAGTAGTCCTCAATATAATTACCAGTAAAACCAGCTTTGAACCCTAATGCTGTACTATCGATACCAAGTTTTTTCATGATCAATGAGACATTGACCCCTTTTCCATTGGCTTGGATATCATCATCCTTTGTGCGATTCACTTGAAATGGTTTCATCTCATCTGTTTCGATAAAAAGATCGATCGCTAGATTTAACGTACATGTATAAACAGCCATTTGCGCCCCTCCTTTCCTACAAACCTATTATGGATCACTACTTGATGTAAATGTTTTCATAAATAAACAAAACCGCTGAAAACTTTTACAAGAAATACTTCATGACCTTGAAGTAGGTGAATCTTTCGATTTACAATAAAGACTAGCTGAAGGGAGGCAGAACATGGATACAAAATTAAGTGAGTCAGAGCAATACCTGTGGGATTTTATCCAAAGTCATATCCTTGAGATTCCGTCTTGCTCCATTATAAAATTAAGTGAATATGCAAACGTTTCAACGGCGACTGTTGTTCGTACCATGAAGAAAAAAGGATACGAGGGGTTTACTGCTTTCAAGCATTCACTAAAAGAAAAAGATAATACCAATATCAATTTTGCAGCGCTTGATAAGGTGGACGAAGGGATAAAGACGGCGATTCTAAAGAATGAACAAGAAGTGATCCGCACGATCAATATGGTGGAAAGCGGCAATATCGAAGACGCGATCCAACGAATCAAAGCTGCTAGACGAATCATGATTTTTGCTCGTGGATTTTCTGAACTGATTGCTCAAGAAATGATGGTCAAATTTCAGCTTACTGGCAAATACTGTGAGATGCATACCGATCCCAACATCATTAAGAACATCAGTAAGAAACTATCAAAGGAAGATATCGTGATCTTCGTTTCTTTAAATGGTGAAACCAAAGAATTGATCACCGCAGCTGAAAACTGTTATGAAGCGGAGATCGGTACCATTCTGCTGACAGCCAATCGGCACTCTAGCTTAATGGCGCATATCGAAATTCCTTTTGTTGGCTTCAAATCAGAAGGCTCCTTCTTTCCAGACTATGAAGTTCGTTCAAGACTGCCCCTCTCGATCCTTGCTAGAATCTTGCTCGACGCATATGCGCTGCGGACTGCAGAATCAAAGAGGCACTGATATCTTGAGAAAATCATAACCGGTAAGGAAACTGTAGTTGATTTGAGATTTTTCAAAATGAAATGATTCACGCTGAACGCATTGTTTTTGCAGTTATTCATATAGAATTCGATACTCGTCAAACGATGGGGTTCTTTGATTTTTATCCAGTTAAATTTGCTTATATTTTTTTGTCAAAAAATGATCATCCGAAAAAAAATCTTTCGATTTGATAAAGCGGTTCGTAACCGTCTATCTGATCGAAAGATTTTTTTGAACTATTTGCGTATAGAAATGCTTCCTTTATTTTGCCTCCTGATTATCGTCGGTACGAAACGTCAGGCATTAGGAGTCAGCAACTTTACTGGATAACTTAACTCGAATAACTAAAACCTAAAACTTAGTAGAATGTTTCATCGTATGCATGCATTTAACCCAACAACTACGACTATCACCAGCCCGCTCTTGCTTAATCCAAATCAATTGGTTGAATAAAATCAACCTGCCATTTCCCCTCTTTCTCAGAATAGTTAAAATACCATAGTTGAGAAAAAGATTGTTTTCGATGTTTCTTTCCTGAGAGGATCTGCTTACTCACCCGGTCTTCCACATAATCGCAACAACTGAAATCAATTCGAATGGAGAAGCTGTCTGCACGAAGTTGTCGATAATTCTCCACTTGATGTAGGATGACTTTCTTTGTATGATTTTTTATACCATCCTCTTTATTCTGTTGCAATACTTGACTGTGTTCCAACAATAGTTTTTCAGTATAGTGTCTGCTGGATTTTTCAAGTGCTTCTTGATCCCAAGCGGTTTGGATCGCAAAAAAAGTCTGTTGGATTTCGTCAAGCAGTTTTTTCTTTTCCTTTTTATTACCAGGAATTTGAGCGAATAAATCATTCCTTCTGGTTCGTTGGTCTTTTTTTCGTTTAACTAAAGAGAGAATCGCGGCTCCGCCTACTGACGCCCCAACCAAAACATAATTTTCTATAACTGATGATGAACCATAGGGGCTATAATATCCATACCCTCGTCTTCCCCAAGAAGCTCTGGAATAATGATCCGAATAGTCATCAACTGTTGTGACACCGCCAAAGCCGCCACCGGATCCGCCACGACTGGTCGAACCACCGCCGTGTCCCCCAGCAACTGCCATTCCCTGCACTGGCAGAGCAAATAAAAAGAATAAACTAAGTAAAAAAGCCATAAAGTAGTGTTTCTTCATTGGATACCCTCTTTTGTCTGACTCAGAAAGCCCGACAATTTTTTCAAAATCTTTTTCATGCCATTCAGTTCCAAGTGTTCTTCATCTTAGCACTGTTTAACGATTGGCAAGCTGAATAAATGCATTTTTTAATGATTCATTCGCTGTCTCTTTAAAATACAGATAATTGTTTTGATTTCCTTGATTTTGTTGTGTGATTAGAACTTTTGGCTGCTTTTGCTGGAAGCCAAAGAAATAGAGATGCCCTCCAGCTGGTGTAGCATGGTCGATGTCCGAATAGATTGCCACAATCTGAAAGTCAGCTTGTCCCTCACCATTTTCTGACCACTCCACCGAGACTGGCGTTTGATTAATGACGGTTGTCCATTTACCATCAAAAATATCTTGAGGTACTTGGAGACCATAGTAATTCGCTTGCACATGGTCGTCATAGCTTCGATATTGCTGCCCCATTTCTTGTCCCCAACTCTGCATAAACGTCGCACGCTCTGCAGACTTGGAAGCATCCCACAAAACGTGTGTCACCGGTTGACTTGCTTGTGCAGTATTCGTGGAAGCTTGTGGTTGTGCGCTTTGCTCATTTGACGATTGTTGTTCAGATGATTCAGTGGTCCTGCTTTTAGACGCTTCGGTACTCGTAGCGTTAGCTGTTTTGGTTGAAATTGATTGAGACGTGCTTGACTCCGTTGTCACGACTTTTTCTGTAGAAGATGTTTCCTCTGTTTTATTTGCGGAACAGCCAGCCAAAAAAAGCAGTAGACCCATCGTTGTTACTAGCATTTTTTTTCATTTATTAAACCACCCTTAAGGAGTATTCAGTGTACATATAGTAGCAGACCATATACTAAATGCTTACTAAATTTTTGCGAAGTTTTTTCTCACAACTTCCTCATACATGAGATTGATAAATAACATTACATGGCATTGGTATGGATTTAGAACTGCGAAGGTTACTTTTAGGACAATAAAAATAAAAAAACAGTTTAGTGTAGTTGTTTTGAAAACATTGAATCCTTTGCGCTTTTCTTCGCAAGTTTGCTTAAATATTTCAACTAATGACAAAATGCTCGTTTGTTCCCTAAGAGTTGCGGTTCGCCTTTTTTGATGCCTTTGGTCGACTAGCTATTTTTCCCAGCTTTGCAATAAAATAGTCCAACCATCGAATCAAGATGATTGGACCTTTTGACGCAAGTTGCCTTTCCAAACAACTTTGCTCTCAATTTTTTTTGATGTTTAATCCTTAATTATTTTCTTTAACCAAAGAAGCTCCATTAGTCGCAATCACCTGTTTGTACCAGTAAAAGCTATCCTTTTTAAACCGATCATAGGTTCCGTTCCCTTCATCATCCGCATCCACATAGATAAATCCATATCGTTTTGACATTTGAGAAGTCGATGCACTTACTAAGTCAATACATCCCCACGTAGTATAACCCATTACTTCAACGCCTTCTCTGATGGCTTCATTGACCGCTTTAAAATGGTCTTCAAAATACTTTATGCGATAATCATCATGCACTTTTCCATCTTCAAACGCATCAAAAGCACCAATCCCGCTCTCAACAATGAACAGAGGCATTCTATAACGATCGTACATGTCGATTAATGCAATTTTCAATCCTGTTGGATCTACTTGCCAACCCCAATCACTTGTATCAAGATAAGGATTCTTCACACTGGTGACTAAATTTCCGCCAACTTTTTCCCGATCTTCTTCATCTTCTGTTTTAATCATAGACATATAATAACTAAAAGAGACAAAATCCACTGTGTGTTGCTGAATGATCTCCTCATCCCCTTCCACCATTTCAATGGAAAAATTGTTCTCTTGCCAGTAATTTTTGACAAAAGTCGGATACGTTCCAAAAACCTGCACATCAGAAAAAAAGTAGTTCTCCCGATTATGTTGTTGGGCTAGCATCACGTCCACTGGATTTGAGGTTAACGGATAAGCTAAAGCTCTTGTAACCATGCACCCCACCTGCGCATTAGGAATGATTTGATGGGCATATTTAGTCGCTAGGGAACTAGCTACAAACTGATGATGTAGCGCTTGATAAATGGCCTCTTCAGCTTCTTTTTTTGTTTTGTACTTTTCTTCCACCACTCCCATCGTAGTGAAGGGGTGTCTAAAGACGCTATCGATTTCATTGAAAGTCAGCCAATAGTTTACATACTTTCCGAAATGTTCAAAGCAAGTTTTGCTAAATCGTACAAACATGTCGATCACTTCTCGGGAAACCCAGCCGTCATATTCATTGACTAAATATAATGGCATTTCATAATGAGACAATGTGACTAGAGGTTCAATCCCATTCTTCTTCATCTCTTTAAATAAGCTTACGTAAAAATCGATTCCAGCTTGATTGGGTTCACTTTCAATCCCATTGGGGTATAATCTTGTCCATGCAATAGATACCCTTAAGCATTTCAGTCCCATTTCTTTAATTAATGCCAGGTCTTCTTTGTAACGATGATAAAAATCGATTCCTCGTCTTTTCGGAAATAACTTATCGTTTTTTGACTGCATGGCTTCCTCGATTTGTTCAGGAGACACGTGCCATTGACTGATATAATCTGTCCTATCTACATCAGGTTTGTACATTGCGACATCTGCTACCGACATCCCTTTTCCATCAACGTTCCAAGCCCCTTCTACTTGATTCGCCGCAATTGCTCCGCCCCAAAGAAAGCTCTTGGGAAAATAGCTTTTATTCATTCGATTACCTCTTTCAGATTGTTGTTTTTATGCTATTATTTCTGTTTGTATCGTTTTTTTGCCAGTGAAAGTTTGGATGATTTTACCCTTAGAGTCGATAATGTCTACCTCATCAAGATCATCCAAATTGGTTACTACAAGGATCGTGGTTGGATCATAGCCTTCAGACTGGATGCCTTCAATATCCACACTTCCGATTCTTTGCCCCTTTTGGATGTCATCGCCTGCTTTAACAGCTAAATCAAAATAGTTGCCGTTTAATTCAACGGTATTGATGCCAATATGAATCAATACTTCTACACCAGATGTTGACTTTAATCCAATCGCATGTTTTGTAGGAAAAACCAGTTCGACCTTTCCACTAAATGGTGCTTTAATTACGCCATCAGTTGGTATTGCAGCAAATCCGTCACCCATCGTTTTTTCTGAAAACACTGGATCGTTGACTTTTTCTAACTCAATCACTTCCCCATCCAATGGTAAACTGATTGTATTGACTTGACCTTCTGTTTCTTCATTACTTGATGAAGATTCTTCTCCCAGTCCAAAAGCAAAAGTTAAAATTGCTGACAGGAAGAAAGCAAGAGCGATTCCGATGAGGTAATAAACAAAGGTATCACCCAAAAAGGCTGGTAACGTTGTTAATGCTGGAAAAACATAGACAATCGCCTTTGTCTGCATTGCTCCCATGAAAGCTCCAGCAATTCCACTTGCGATTGTTTGGGCAATCAATGGTTTTTTATATTTTACCGACAAGCCATAGACGATGGGTTCAGTTATCCCACCAAGTAAAGCTGGTACAATCGCAGATAGCGAGAGCACTTTAAACATTTTTATCTTTGCTTCTTAAAAATACGCCTAACGCCACACCTGCACTTGCAAAAGTGGCAGCCGCAACCATTGGTCGAATAACGTCATAACCATAGACTGCAAGATTATTGATCATGATTGGCACAACACCCCAATGAATGCCAATCATTACCAAGAAAGTCCATCCTGCCCCAATAATCAAACCAGCCAGTAACCCACTGCGGTCACTGATAAAGTTCATAGCGCTTCCAATCCCATCCCCTAATGTAACGCCGATTGGTCCAACAACTAACACAGTTAGCGGAACCATAATAAGAAGGGCAACCATTGGCAACAAAAAAATTTCTAAACTCTTTGGAATCATTCGCTTTAGCAGCGTTTCTAACTTTGAATAGAGGTAAATGGAAATAATCGCAGGAATGACAGTTCCAGAATACCCTATTAAAATTGCTGGAATACCTAAGAAATCAACCGTCACACCATTTTCTGTGACTAATGCTGTGAAATTAGGCTCTAAAAGTGCTGCTACAATTGCTAATGAAATAAATTGATTTGTTCTAAACACTCTGGCCGCACTAAAAGCCAAAAATAACGGTAAGAAGAAAAATACACTATTGCCGGCTGCTGAAAGAATCTTATAGGTACTTCCATCTGCTGACATAAAATGATAGGTCGTTAAAACCACTAACAAGGCTTTAATCATTCCTGCCCCAGCTAAAGGCATAATAATCGGATTAAAAATGGAAGACAGTGTATTAAAGAAGCGGATGAAGATATTTCCAGATCGGTCATCATCTAATGCTTCCGACTCGTCTGATCCCAAGGCGCTTTTAATGTCATAGTTAGCCATGATCGTTTTATAGACATCTTCCACTTCATTTCCAATAACGACTTGGTACTGATTATTTGCTTCGACGACGGACAAGCCACCGGAAATCTTCTTAATTTCATCGGTATTTTTTTGTGCAATACTTTCATCTTTTAACTTGAATCTCAATCTAGTGATACAGTGATAAAGACTAATGATATTCTCTGTTCCACCAACATAATCAATAATACTTTTGGAAAGAGCACTATAATTTTTCCCCATTGTTACAACTCCTATCAATTTTGTTTATGTTTGTTATAATACATGTGTAATATACAATTTTTTCAACATATTAAATAAAAATTTCGTTTTTTGGAAACTCTTTCACAGATAGGAGCTAGTATTTATGGGACCCTTAATTATTAGACTATTGACTGTTCTTAACAATGAAACAACTTCTTCTACCTACTACCATATCGCTCAGACACTTTTGAATAACTATAGCATTATCGATAAATCAAGTATCTCTGATATAGCTACTTTATGCACTGTCTCTAAATCAACCATTTCAAAATTTGCTCGTTCCATCGGATTTGAAGATTATTATGAATTAAAAAAATCCTCAACCTTTGCTGAAAATAAATACCATTTCGACTTAAATTACATTTCAAATATTATCAATCCAATTGAAAAAAATGGTTATGATGATTATTTAGATGCCATCATTAAAGATATTAGTGCGTTCAAACAGCAAAGCAACATGAGAAGTATTGATGAGTTAGCAAAATGTCTGACTACCTATAATAAAGTAGGTGCTTTTGGACTGCTATTTTCCGAATCAGCAGCCATTGATTTTCAATACAAATTGGCTTATGCGGGAAAGTTTATTATTACTTATCAAAGTGATCTCAAACAAATCGAATTCATAGAACAAGCCGATGAAGAGACACTATTGATTATTTTTTCTAACTCTGGCGGTTTTTTACAGCGACAACAACTTAGAGATGATATACCCTACAGAAATGTATTTGAAAACACAAAAGCCAAGATTTTCGTAATCACAGCAAATGAAGAGGTTCGTAACTATCGTTTCGTTCATGATGTTATTCTTTTCCCTCATGAGACTATTTTTCAAACCCATTCTTTTATCTATCAAATCATTATGGATATCATCGTTAGTAAATATCGACAGTATCTTGAACCTCCAACAATCTCTCACAAACAATAATAACCTACGAATGAAATTGACAAAAGAACTGCTAGTGATGAGAAACCTATCACTAGCAGTTCTTTTTGAGGTTTTATTTTTTAATTAGGAAGAAGTAGTCATCTACCATTATTAGCAAATATGCCGGCAATACTTTTCCAATGTATTTCTTCTCAATTGCAACTTCCATCTAACTATTGTCTATAAGGTTTTCTTTCTTAGAAAAATCAATTATCAGCATTTTTGTTATTTAAGTTATCCCGTCATATCATTTTAGTGTTGGGCTTTTCTTGAAACACTTTTCTAATGATTAATATATGCAATTGCACTTCCACTACCAAATTTAATCTCCGGCAACGATCGTTTGTATAAATTCAGCTCTCTTAACGTATCATCTCTTTGAGAGAGTGCACGAAACGCATAGCGTGTCCGTCCGTTTTCGTTTTTCTTCGATCCTGAATATTGAGAGGAGACTTTATATGCAGCAACAACCGCATTATCTGCTCCAGTATTAATCGCTATAATGTAGCGAATCCGATGAATTTTATCACGACCAATTACCCAATTACCTAGCGTACGAGATTTTAAATTATGATCATCACGAAATTTGTCGTCAATCGGATATTCATCTGACTCATCTTTACAAAGTTCAAAAGCATCTCTCACTTTTACTGCTAAGACCAACTCATCCGTTGCTATTTGATTTACAGATATGGGTTGAAATCCATATCGCTCTTCTACCTCTTCCACTAGCATTGGCTTAGAACCATGTCCTTTTACTAAATTCGTCAAAGAGAGTCCTTGAATCAGTTGAGCATAATTAATCAACGCATTTTCACTAGCGTAAGCTTCATTCTCAGTTAATCCATAGCTAAGTATATAACTCAATGGTTGCAGATTCATTCCGTTTATTTCTTGGATAGTTTTTATTTTTAATGTTCTAGCTGATTCATCTTCTTCAAAATAATCAGATTGACTTAACATACTTAGAGCCGCTTGACGATGTGCAAAAATACGGTTACCTTTGCCTTTCCCAATATAAAAAGTCTGGTTGTTTCTAGGATCAACCAAACAATAAACATAGTAAGGATGTTGCTCATCTTTTTGCAACGCAGCTAAAGTAGATGCAGAAAAATGGTTAAGTTCACTCATTTGTTACTCCTCTGTTTTACTATTTTTTCTTTCGTGGAGAAAACACCCTCACTTATGATAAGGCGCGCCTGTATTGATGCGAAAAGCACGATAGATTTGTTCGACTAGAATCAGTTTCATCAACTGATGGGGATAGGTCATTTTGCCGAAAGAGATTTGGGTGTTGCTGCGCTGCATCACTTCTTGGCTGAGACCTAAGGAGCCGCCGATTACGAAGACTAGTTGGCTTTTGCCTTGGATTCCTAATTGCTCGATCTGCTGGGCAAAAGCTTCACTGGTGGGATTTTTGCCTTCAATCGCTAATGCAAAGACGTATTCCTGGTCTTTGATCTTTGCCAAGATTTTCTTACCTTCTTTTTCTTTCACTTGAAGCATTTCAGCTTCACTCATACTTTCTGGAGCTTTTTCATCAGGAACTTCCACGAATTGGATTTTACAATAAGCGCCTAATCGTTTCACGTATTCATTGATGCCTTGAATCAGATATTTCTCTTTTAATTTGCCTACTGTGACGATTTTAATATTCATGACCACTCACCTTCCGCTATCATTATAATGGAATTTCTTTTCAGAATATATGTCGCGTACCAATTTTTTCTTCTATAGTACCATTGATACCACGAATCGTTTCAAGTGACTCTTTTCTTACTAAAAAAATGATTGGTAGTCTAAAAAAAGAAATTTCATTGTTTTGGTCTAAATCCTCCCTATCTTCTTCATATTTTTTTCAAAATCTCTTAGTAGACTATTGTCAGAAAGAAAGAATATAATAAATACATACAAACAATTCAATAGGGGGAATAACAAATGGTACGAAAAAATGTGACACCAGGAAGAAAACCTTCTTCCGGCTTATTAAAAAAATTAGGTATTGGCATTCTTGGCGGAGTAGTTGGTGGTTTGTTGACCTTCGGCGGACTTTATCTGGCGATGGGCTCTTCTTTGACTTCACCTGTAACGACCGCAACCAGCGGTGTTCAAGATAACAATGGACAAACGAAAGTCTCCAATGTTAAATATGACGTCAACAGCGATGTAACAAAAGCAGTCGAAAAAGTGCAAGGAGCAGTCGTTTCGATCATCAACTTGCAACAAAATAATGCGAATGGCCTCGAAGGGTTATTTGGCTCTGGTCAGCAAGGTGGTCAAGGATCAGGGACTGAGAATTCAGGCGATGACAGTTCACTAGAAGCTTCTTCTGAAGGAAGTGGCGTGATTTATAAAGTAGATGGTGACAAAGCGTATATCGTTACGAATAACCACGTAGTAGAAGGACAAGATGGTTTGGAAGTCGTTCTCTCTGATGGCACAAAAGTCAAAGCTGAATTAGTCGGAACAGACGCTTACACTGACCTTGCTGTTTTACGCATCTCTTCTGATAAAGTAGACACGGTTGCTTCTTTCGGCGATTCTGATTCACTAAAAGTTGGCGAACCAGCAATTGCGATTGGTTCTCCATTAGGATCTAGCTTTGCAAATTCTGTAACGCAAGGGATTGTTTCTTCTCTGAATCGTCAAGTAACGAATCAAAATGAATCTGGTGAAGCAGTCAGCATCAATGCGATTCAAACAGATGCAGCGATCAACCCAGGAAACTCTGGTGGTCCACTGATCAACGTTGAAGGACAAGTGATCGGAATCAACTCTAGCAAGATCGCCAGCACTTCTGAATCAACATCAAGTGTCAGCGTAGAAGGAATGGGCTTCGCGATCCCAAGTAACGACGTTGTCGATATTATCAACCAATTAGAAAAAGACGGCAAAGTTGTTCGTCCAGCATTGGGTATTCGAACAATCAACTTAAGCTCAATCACTTCGCAACAACAAGAACAAATCTTGAAAGTACCATCTTCTGTCACTGACGGAGTAGTCGTATACTCAGTAAATAACGCGACACCAGCTGAACAAGCAGGATTGAAACAATACGATGTCATCACGAAAATCGATGATACCGACATCAGCACAACCACAGATCTACAATCTGCACTGTACAAGCACAAAGTCGGTGATACGATCACAGTGACGTTCTACCGCGGCAAAGAAGAAAAAACAGCCAAAGTCGTTCTATCTGTAGATACTTCGATCAATGAACAATCGACTGACAGCAGCAACTAAATTCAAGTCAAAAAAAGATCTGACACACAAACAGGACGTGGCAGATCTTTTTTATTATTTTCCAACTGGAAAAGCTTCACCAACAACGGCATCTTGTGGTAATTCAAGAATTCCTTTTTTCAATGGTGCATTTGCTAAGTGCAGTTCACGAGCAGAACAGATCATGCCGTAGCTATCGACGCCACGAAGCGTTCCTGGCCAGATCAATAACCCATCCGGCATCATTGCCCCTGGTTTAGCAACAACGACTTTCAATCCTTTGCGAATATTGGCAGCACCACAAACGATTTGCAGGACCTCGCCTTCTCCGACTTCTGTTTCCGTTACAGATAAATGATCACTATCTGGATGTGGTTCACATGTTTTGACATAACCCACAACGATTTTCGGCTCTAAATCAATTGCCAATTGCTCCGTAAAGCCAGCTTCTGTGATCAATCGGTTCAAAGTTTCCACTTGTTGTTTCGTCAAAACTACTTGTCCGTTTCCTTCAATGGCAACTGTATCAGAAATGTGAAAGAAGTTCCAACCTACGATCGTACCTTCTTCATTTTTGATTTGAGCGACATTTCCTTTTCGTACAGCCGTTTGTTCCAGCCCTTTATCATCTGCTGTGATCACGATCAAAGTATCGCCCACATATTCTTTGTTGTATGAAAAAATCACTTGTCTTCCTCCTCTTACTTATTCCGCCCATAATCTTAACAAATTTTTGTCTGTTCGTCATGGGAATTTTCTTAGTTTACAATCGCTGCACTTCCCAATCCATAAAAAAACTGCGACAGAAATCAGACCAACAGGCAGCTAGTGAATGAAAAAGCACCCGCTTGCTCTTTTTTCCTGTCTCTGTATCTTCTGTCACAGCTTTGTCTTTTGCTTATTCTTCGCTAGGAGAGACAACCAACACATCACATTTCGCTTCGCGAATAATATAACTCGCTACACTCCCGGTGATAAACCGCTCAACTGCATTCAGTCCGGATTGGCCTACCATGATCAAATCAATCCCATATTTTTCTGGTAACTGTTTGGCCATTGCTTCTTTCGCAGAGCCGTAAGCAATGATCCCTTCGATCAAATCAAAATTAACGGATTTACCATATTGTTTACAGGATTCGATTAATTCTTGGGCAGTATCCTTTTCCTGCTCAATGATCGTTGTATCTAAAGGAGCATATCCCATCATCGTGGGGATCTGCTGATCGATGATATTCGCTACATAGACTTTCCCCTGATTGCGTCGTGCCACTTCAACTGCTTTTTTGAACGCTTCATTGGCTTGGTCGGAGCCATCGACACCTACTAAAATATTTTGATATCTTTGCCCACTCATGTTTTTCACCTCGAAAGTTTAATTTAGACTTGATAAGAAAGATTCGATTTCTGCTTTTGTTTTTCGATCTTTGTTGACTAAACGACCAAGTTCTTTGCCGTCTTCGATCACTACAAGACTTGGAATTCCAAAGATATTCCATTCCACAGCCACATCCATATAAGCATCACGATCAACTTCAACAAATTGAAATTCAGGGAAATCTGCTTCGATCTCAGGCAATTGCGGTTTAATATAACGGCAATCCCCACACCAGTCTGCTGTAAAAAAGAAGACATTCTTTCCTTTTTCGACATATGTTGCCAATTCTTCTAAATTTTTTGGAACAATCACACGCTCACCACTTTCTTTTCTCTAATCAAATTATACACCTTTTAAAACAGGGAACCAACTCACAAGCAAAAGAGCTGTGAACACGCCCATGCTAGTCACTGAAAACAGCACCCTAGTTGTCCCATTTCCTGATTATCGTAAACAGTTACAATAACAGATCAAAAATTGAACCAAATAGGTCTGATCTAGCGTTGAGTCGTATCACAGCTCTTAATTTTTATTTTCCTTCTACAATTGTAGCAACTGTTGATTTATCCAAACCTTTCAAGACTTGGATCACCATTTCTCTCGCAGCATCAAAGTCAGCGATGCTGAATAGTGTTTGATGGGTATGGATATAACGTCCTGGTACACCAATCACAGAACTTGGAATTCCTTCATTGGCCATATGAGCTGCACCAGCATCCGTACCGCCTTTAGACACAAAGTATTGGTAAGGGATATTGTTTGTTTCTGCTGTGTCCAGCAAGAATTCTTTCATCCGAGGCAACATGATCATTCCTGGATCATAGATACGCATCAGTGTACCTTCACCTAAATGCCCAAAAGTCCCATTCTTCGTCACTGTATCATCAGCTGGTGAACAGTCAACAGCGAAGAATAGATCTGGTTGGAATTTCGTGACAGAAGGTTTTGAACCACGTAAGCCAACTTCTTCTTGCACATTGGCACCAGCAATCAATGTATGACCCAGTTGTTCTTCTTTCAATGCTTCCAATGCTTCTAATACAACCGTACAGCCATAACGATTATCCCAAGCTTTTGAAATAATGTTTTTGCCATTCGCTGTCTTGATTGTTTCTACTTGAGGTACGATGGTGTCACCTGGTCGTACGCCAAAACTTTCCGCTTCTTCTTTAGAATCAAAACCAGCATCGAACAGAATGTCCGTTACTTCTACTGCTTTTTGTCCAGCTGTTCCACGTAGTAAATGTGGGGGCACTGATGAAGAAATACATGGATAGTTGCCTTTCGCAGTTTTTAAAGTGAAGCGTTGTGCTGAAACGACATAAGGGTTCCAACCGCCAAGAGGTGTCACTTTAAATAACCCGCGTTCGGTGATTTGTGTCAACATGAATCCAACTTCGTCCATATGAGCAGCTAGCATCACGCGTGGTGCATCTGCATCTGAATGATGACGTAATCCGAAGATCCCGCCAAGTCCATCTTGTTGGATTTCGTCCACTAATGGAGTCATCGCTTCCCGCATATAGGCCCGAACATCCTGTTCAAATCCACTAGTTCCTTGCAATTCTGTTAATTCTTTGATTCGTTGAAACGTTTTTTCTTCCATACTTTTTTCGGCTTGAATCGAAACAAGCCTTCCCTCCTCTTGCAAATCTATATTTATTATAACGCAAATTACTCATTCTGGTTCTTTTCTTATAGAAAAATTCTAAACTATGGTAAAATAATCTAAACAGACAAAAGGATTTCCGTTTATTCCTTAACAGGATAGGAGAAGTCTTCAAGGAGGCACAACATTTATGATCAATGAACGTCCATTCAATTATTTTAAAAACGGCCTGGCCATCGGCGTGGGTGTCGGTTTTGCAGGCGGGATCTTCTCGACATTATGGATGAAGAAAAAACAATCGATGAATGCAGATGACGTCCTCGATCAAATCAAAGCAGCATTTTTAAAAGAAGGTCCGATCGAAGGTTCCTGGATCAATTTTGAGAAGCAACCCCTTCGTAAATTTGCAGTGACATCTCAAGGATATACCGGCGGTATTACTCGGACCGAAGACGGACAACTGATCACTTACGAATTTTTAGCAGATGCGAAAACAGGAACTGTTTTGGATATTCAACGATCGATCATTGATTAATACGCATTGCTATACAACAGACGCTCAATGATTCAAACTCATAAAATAGTCGAACATCGCTAGATGATTTTTCTTGTCGTTCTTTATGAACAACAGTGATCATCTTGAGTTGTCCGACTATTTTTTAGTTGCAGCAATCTTTTTGGGACGTTTATTTGCATGAAGCAACGTTGCTAAGTCTAGTAATAAAACATTGGCTAACACAGGATTGGCTTTCTCGCGATACGCTGCGGCGCCACTTTCAAACAATACTGCTAGACGATCTTCTAAAACAACGATTTGTTCCAAATACGGTGGAAATTTGATTCGTTTTAGGATCCGGCTAGGAGAGTCCCGCTCGGACACTAAGAGTTCCGAGGTATAAGGACCATAAGAACGACTGGCTAAGAGATAATGGCCATAAAAAGCCACACCTTGAATCTTATCAGATGTTTTTCTGCTCATTGTCACGGTTGGTTGGATTTTGTCTTTGCGGCGAATTGCTGTTTTCTTTTCAGCTATCGTCGGCAATAGATAGAAAGTCAACTGTCCTTCACCTTTTAGTGTGAAGTTGCCAGATACCAGTTGATCATTGTTTTGAGTCAAATACGATGCTTGTGGAATCTCTAAGAGATCAGTTGTCAGCCAATAAGCGATTGGCTGTCCCGTCTCTTCAGATGTATCTGCTAAGATATCGATCAAACGTAAAGCGGCTACTCGTCCAGTAGCAGATCCTGTGATTGTCAACCATAAAAGTTCCCGTTTTGTATCATATACTAAGCCCCCTACATGTGGCCGTTTAGGTAAAATCAGCAGTTTGATCGGCTGTCCTGTTTCTCTATCCAGTACATGAATAATAGAATGATGCTGATGGTCATAGCAGTAGGCAGAAATAAACACAAAATCTTGAGAAAAAGCCAACCCTTGCGGCGTCATCCATTGACAAACCTCATTTTCGCCGGTTTCCGGCACCACCATTCTTGTTTCTGTTAATCCAGGAATGTTATATTGTTTTGCTTCAGCCTTTTCCCAAGCTGCTTGAACAATAGGATACCGTTTTAACTTTTTTTCAATATCCTGATGTATCCGTTGCTGCTTCCAATGCTTAAACTTTAGGACATAGTAAACAAGGAGGCCAATGACCAGCAACACTAAAATCATTATTGCTACCCGCTGAGTCATTTGTTTGCCTCCTTGTTCTATTCGATCAATCGTACATATACCGCTATTAATTACAGTATCTACATGTTTCTTTTACTAGCGTTTCTTTATAGGATCTTTCATAATCTCATTTATAGTAACATTAAGAATCCCTTATTCTACTATAGTCACTTCCACATCAATATTGCCTCTTGTTGCTTTAGAGTATGGGCAAAATGCGTGGGCTTCTTCTGCGATTTTCTCTGCTTGGTCCTTCTCAAGTCCTGGCAAAGAAACTTCTAAAACAACCCCGATTTGGTAGCCCCCATCTTCTAATTGAAATAAAGATACCCGTGCTTTGACTTCAGAATCAGACTCAAGATTATTTTCTTCCAGCATGTGTTGAACCGCGCCGTTGAAGCAAGATGCGTATCCAGCCGCAAATAGTTGTTCCGGATTTGTCCCTTCACTATGGATTCCTGGGCGGTCGATCTTCATGTGCATACTTCCGTTTGGTGCCTCGACCTCGCCATCACGGCCTCCACGATTGATCATTGCTGTTTCGTACATTTTTTTCATTGAGATCATCCTTTCTTTCGTCTTTCTATATTAAGTGTAACGAGTATTTTTTAATCTGACAAAGGTAATGCTTGCATTCGACGACATCAGTTAGACAACATCGATGATCAGTGATAGAAGCAGTTTGTCTATACAAAAAAAGAAGCAGCGAAAAGCTGCTCCTTAAGATAATAGGTAAAATTGCTGATATATTTGACGATTAACCTCTTGAACGTCCCAAGAAAAATGATACTACAGCAACAACGATGATCGCACCAATGATAGAAGGAATCAAAGCCATTCCTGCTAATTGAGGACCCCAGCTACCTAACAATGCTTGTCCAATTGCTGAACCAACTAAACCTGCAACGATGTTAGCGATCCATCCCATTGATCCACCTTTATTTGTAATTGCTCCGGCAATCAAACCGATAATAGCTCCTACGATCAATACCCATAACCAATGCATAATTTTCTCCTTCTTTCTGTGAAATATTTATTACACATATTATGTTACGCTTCTTCTTAAAAATACACAAAAATTTTGCTCTTAAAAAAACAAAAAAATTTAAAACGTTGTTATATTAAGGATAAATCAACTTTTTTGGAATCGTTAACACTCACTGCAAGAGGTCAAAAAAACTGCCGCAGCTCTTTGAAATCGTTTTGATCAGCAAAAAGTTATTTTCTGATAAAGGGTACCTAGACTATGTACGATTTTCTTTCATTGTCTGCTTTCAACCGTCATCTTCCCTATGAATAAAAGCAATCAAAGAAACCAGATTGTCGTACACACCTCATTCACTACATCCTTCTGATGAAACATCAAAACAATTGGCATTCCTTTGATTCTGCCTTTTGTATTTGAAACCTGCTTCCCCTCACTATGTAAAAGGATTATGAGAAAAAGCAGCGATAGAAGTGAGCGTATGCAATAGCGAGTAAAGTAAAAAATAAATTGTTCGGATTGTACCCCGGCCTTTCTTCTTAATATTTTTCATTTCTCGCTTCTCCCCTCTGCTTATTGGACAGTCTTCGCGATTGTGAAGTCACGAAAAAAAGCAACTTTGCCCAGCGTTCAATGCTAGACAAAGTTGCTTTTTTATTTTGTTTTTGAAAAGTCTTTCTTTGAAAGATAGACAGCAGTAAGGATGCCTAATAAGACAGCTAACCCAAAGACTAGAATCGTTCCTATCGTGTTATCCTTCCCAGGCAGTCCGCCAGTGTTGATCCCCCAAAGTCCAGCAATTAATGATGGCACTGCAACCACTAATGCTGCTGAATCTAAATATTTCATCAAATGGTTCAAATTATTGTCCATCATATCCGAGAATAGACCACCGATGGTTTCCAATAAATCGCGATAGATCGTGACAAGCTTGTTGGCAAATTTCTGTCGCAGTTTAATGTCGTAAACTAACGATTCATTATCTAGTTTGTCTAAAAACTCTTTTCGTTCCATCAAGTGATTCACTGTAAGATTCTGATCTTTCAATGTGTGATCCAAATAAACCATATCTCGTTCTGTGTCTGCCAGATTAAATAGTTCATTATTTTCGGTTGTTTTACGGGCAGCCGCATCCAATTGGTCGATTTGCTTTTTAATCTCTTTCAACCCATTGATAAAGTGGGTATAGATCATTAATGTGGCAAAAGCAATGATATCCTCAAAATGTCGAAGCTCATTTCCATGTTTCTCGATCAATCGCTCAACGAGATTCGATTCTCTAGAGACATAGGTGATCATCAATCCTTTGGAAAGAATAAATGTGACAGGTTCAAGGCGTTTTTCAATGCGTTCTTGATGATTTGAAGAAAGATCGATCAATGTATAAAGAAACGGATTGTTTAATTTAGTGTCTCGTAAATGTTCTAATCGAGAAACTTCCTCTGGTTCATCGGAGCCAATAAAAATATCTTCCGGTAAATCAAAAAGTGTCAGCAGCTCTTTTTTTTCTTCTTCATTTCCATGTTTGACTACCAACCAATTATAGTCTTCTTCGGATGATTCTCTGATTTGGTTCTGTTCGATTTTATAGTACGAATACATTTTGCCTCTCTCCTTTAACTCCTTCACTTCTCTTCAACTATCTAATGGCGACTGCTTTTTGTCAAGAAAAAGCGCTATTTCAACGGTTTTTATTAATACGAAAATAAAGCAAGCGTTTGATTAGACCATTCTAAATAAACGTGAGAGAATATTTTTGGGCCCAATAAAAATCATTTTAGAGGAGGACAACTATATTTCTACATCAGAAAGAACTACAGTTCGAAGCAAAACCAGACAAACCAAATCCATTAATTGCGAAGTATCTTCAAGAATTGATCGGTGGCCAGTATGGCGAAATGAGTGTAGCAATGCAGTATCTCTTCCAAGGTTGGAGCTGCCGTGGAGAAGAAAAGTACAAAGATATGTTGATGGACATTGCGACAGAAGAAATTGGACACGTTGAAATGCTTGCTACAATGGTTGCTCGTTTATTAGAAGGTGCACCGGTAGAAGATCAAGAAGCCGCAATGAAAAAAGACCCAGCAATTGGCGCAATTATCTCTGGAATGAATCCACAACATGCGATCGTTGCTGGCTTAGGACCACGTCCAGCTGACAGTGTCGGTAATCCATGGAGTGGCGCTTACATCATTGCCAGCGGTAATTTACTGGCAGACTTCCGTGCCAATTTAAATGCAGAATCACAAGGACGATTACAAGTCGCTCGAATCTATGAAATGATTGATGACCGTGGAGTTAAAGACCTCTTATCCGTGCTATTAGCTCGGGACAGCTATCACCAAAACCTTTGGGCACAAGCTGTCAAAGAACTTGAAGAAAAAGAGGGTACAATCTTAGTACCGAGCACTTTCCCTCGTAATGAAGAACGGTTAGACATCGCCTATGACTTTTACAATTTCTCTGAAGGAGATCAAAGTAAAGAAGGCTCTTGGGCAAAAGGAAAAGCACTTGATGGCGAAGGTGAATACCAATGGCTTTCTACACCTAAAGTTGAAGGCAAAGCGCCAAAACTAGATCCTGTCACACCAAAAATGTATGGCACGTCACCTGAAAAATAAATTGATCGAAACGAATAAAAAGAGCAATGATTCCATTCACAAGAAATCATTGCTCTTTTCTTGTCTTATTGAGCAAGTTGGTTACCTTAAAGCTAAAAAAGCGTTAGAGTAGAATGTATAAGAAAAAGGAGGAATCATTATATGAAAGCACCTTTACTTACACTAAATGACGGCAATATGCGCCCAGCCGTGGGCATCGGTACCTATCAAATTCGCGGTGGCGAAGGCTTAAGCCAGTTGCAAGCAGCGATTGCAGATGGCTATCGTTTGATTGATTCGTCAACGAACTATGACAATGAAGGAATCGTCGGTAAAGCGATTCGCCGATCCGGTGTCCCTCGTTCTGAGTTTTATATCACCTCAAAATTACCAGGAAAATATCATGGATATGATGATGCACTGACCAGTATTCAAGAATCGCTGGCGCGCATGGGATTAGATTACTTTGACGCCTTTTTGATCCACTGGCCACTGCCTAAACGCGGCAAGTACATTGAAGCGTGGCAGGCGTTAGTGACTGCGCAAAAATTAGGTTTGATTCGTTCTATTGGTGTATCTAACTTTGAACCTGAACATTTAGATGCCATTATTGAGGCAACTGGTGTCACTCCAGCCATCAATCAAATCGAGATCCATCCTTACTGGGTCCAAGAACAAATGGTAGCAGAAAACAGAAAACGTGGGATCATTACTGAAGCATGGAGTCCATTAGGCCGCGGCAGCGCGGCGCTCAAAGAATCCATCATCACTGATCTAGCAAATAAATATCAAAAATCTGCGGGTCAAGTCATCTTACGCTGGCACGTCGATCGCGGGATTCTACCACTACCAAAATCCCGAAACCTGAGCCATCAGCGAGAAAACTTAGCTATTTTTGACTTTGAACTGACTGAAGAAGAAATCAATGCAATCAATCGCTTGAACAAAGAAGATGGACGTATTGAAGGTCAAGATCCGAATGAATATGAAGAATTTGAGTAAAGTGAGACAGCACAAAGCTCCTGAGGGATTTCATAGGCTCACATCAATTATAGGAATTGGAATGGTCACAAAAAAAGAACTGCGAGATGACTTGCCCCAATTGAATTCCTTAGATCTACTAGCAGCAAGGCTCTACTGAAGTCTTGCTGCTATTTTATGAGAAGTAAAAACTTCTGACACGATCAGTTTTCATTTGGATTATGCTTTTCTCACAGTTCTTTTTCTGAGTTAAAACTTCTGTACAATCAGCGTTACAACTGATAATGAATGGCTTCTTTGTATTGTTCAAACAATGATTGGTTCAATTCATCGCCGCCATCCATATTTGCGGAATAAAAGATGGGCGGATAATCGATTCCTGCTTGTTTCAATTGTTGGCAAACTTCGACGATAATGGTATTAAGGATCGTAGCGCCAATCACCGTTGAAGTAGGCCCCACTTTTTGATCCATCCCCTTAATCTGACAACCTGCATCACCAATTTCTCCATGATTATCGATTACAAGATCAGCGACTTCAAACAGACGAAGGCCCGAAGAATGGCGGCTAGTGACTGATTGCGAATACGTTTTGTTTGTTAAAGCGATAATTTTGACGCCTTTTTCTTTTGCCGCTAGTGCTAAATCGATTATGACAGGATTACGACCTGAAACTGAGTGTAAAATCAGCACGTCTCCTTCTTTGAACGGCTGGATTTCCGCTAATGCGGTGCCGTAGCCTTCTAGTCGTTCCATTTTGCTAGTAAAGGTGATGGGACTGCGATCCAACATCAGTTCTCGTCCAAAGATCGCATTGATCGTCATCATCCCTCCCGCGCGATAGTACATTTCTTCTGCCAAGATCCCCGCATGACTAGCCCCAAAAATATAAATCGAATGCTTTTCTAGATTTGCTGTAGTCAAGAGACGAATTGCCTCATCGATTGCATGCTGTTCCTTTTTTTCAACGGTTTCTAGTAATGCATGAATTTTATCAACATATTGATACATATTAAATTCCCCCAAATAGACTGCCGAGACCACGACCAATGATTCCCCAAAGTGATAAGTCATTGCCACCAAAGATCAGAATCCAGTTTTGAATCGTTGTGCTGAATAGAACGGCAGATACACCAACTAACAAGACCATCACAAATGATGCGGCAATGGTACCAATGACTGCGCCACGCAAGCCGCCTTGTCCTTCTCCAATAACTGCTGCGCCGCCACATTCAAAGAAACTGGTGATAACTAATGGTACGATCAAGATTCCAAAAACATTCGTCGTATTGACAATGATCACAAGGATCGTTGAGGTGATCATAGCTACGATAAAACCAATAATCACGGCATTCGGACGATAATTGAATAGGATCGGTACATCAAAAGCTGGTTTGGCTCCAGGGACGACTTTTTCAGCAATCCCTTGGAAAGCTGGAATAATTTGGTTGATCAATAGGCGGACCCCATAAAGCATGATCAAGAGTCCTGCGCCAAAGTTCAAGCCTGCTTGAACAGCAAACATGACCAGATTCCCACCTTCTGGGACAAGAACTGGTGCGATAATTCCTACAACAATATTCATCAAAAACATCACCAAGGCACCTGTAATGGAAATCTCACGGAAAAAGGACAGGTTTTCTGGCACTTTTAAATCTTCTGTCGATTTTTCTTTGTTTCCTACTCGTTTTGCCACGAAGCCGGACACCATCGATAAGATCCCTGTAGGATGTCCAATCAAGAACGAATCATCGCCAGTGGCATCCCAAACATATTTCCGCATGATCCAAGGCATAAATGACCAATAACAAGCAGATAAAACAGCTCCTAAAATCAATAATGGAATCCCCGACATTCCACCTTCAACCCCACCAGCAACGATCACAAATGGGAACCACCATAACATATGACCCGTCAAGAAAATCGTCTTAACTGGTGTAAAACGAGCAATCAATAAGTGCAAGATCAATCCAAAAAACATAGCTAACCCAACAGTTCCCCCGTATTCTGCTGTGAAGGTCACATCAGAAAGACCATCGGCTACTTGAACCCCCAACTGTGTCTGAACCGCTGTGTTGATTGGTGCGATCGTTCCCGTCAGCATATTGACCCCTGCGGTCAATGCTACCATCCCAAAGGCTGCTGTCAACGAGCCTTTCACCACTTCGGCAAAAGGTTTTCGTTGCACGATCAACCCGATCATTGCAATCAGTCCGAGCAATACTGGCGGATTCTTTAAAATATGATCTGTGACAAAACTCATGATTATCCCTCTCTTTCAGCTAAAAACTTTTCCATTTGCATTTTGACTTCAGCGACATCCATATATTTTTTGATGGGATAGACAGGTGCTTTGACGGAAGCTTGCAAATCATTCAATAATTCGTGGCTTGTAAAATAAACATCTGCAGGAGTTGCTTTTGCAGTAGACAAATCCGTATTCTCAGCAGTCGCCTTCAGCCCCAGCTCCTTAATCACCTTATCGATCGTCATCTTTAACACCATTGAACTTCCAACACCAAATCCACACACAGCTAAAATTTTCATCTTCTTTTCCTCCTATTGGAATAATTGGCAAATCTGTTCTTTGTCACCATTCAAAATAAGTTGATACTTTTCCTGATCCATAAACACTTCCATGATTTCTTGCAAACTTTCCAAATGACTTTGATTGTCTTTTGCAGCTAAAACAAGGAAAATACGGACCGACTTGCCAGCTAAATCGATTTCGTTTTTAGTCACTAGCAAACTCATCCCTTGATGAAAGACACCTTCCCCCGGACGAGCATGCATCAATGCAAAGTAATCAGCCAATACCATATACGGGCCATTCTCCTCAACGCTATGGATCATATTAGCGACATATTGTTGATCGATGGCTTTTTCATTTAATAGCGGCTGACTCGCCAATTGAACTGCTTCTTGCCAAGTGAGGATTTGATTCGTGGTCTCGATATGATCCTCAGGCAGTAATTTTTTTAAATTGATCATGATTTTACCTCCAACATTTTTGAAATGAACCATTCTTTGTCTTCGATCCCTTGCATGATCAACTTCATGACAGGTTCTACTTCTTGGGCCTCATCTTCTCGTATCATTAGTAACACGATGATATCGACTTTTTGGTTGCCCCAATCAACAGGACGATCCAAAATCAATACAGAAAAGGTCGTTTTTGAAACAAACTCAGGATTGCCATGAGGTATGGCAAAACCGTTATCTAAATAGGTCGACTGCAATGCTTCTCGTTCTAAGACGGAACGCTGAAAGTCCGTACGCTGATTTTCCGACGAAAAGTCATTTTGACTGATCAGAAAATCCAGTGCTTGTTCTTTGGTCTCAAATCGTTCAAAATAAATCTTCGGTGCAATCAACATCCGTGTATCTTGCAGGATTTTCACCTTATCCGCAATCGGTTCATTATCAATAATCAAATCGATATAGTGATTCATGATCCGCTTCATGTCTCGATTGGTCACCATCGGCGAGATGCGGACGACTGGTTTGGAAACATCAGGTAAATCGATCGTGGAAATAATGAAATCGATGGCAGAAATATCCATCTCTTTGAGCTTAGCGACAGAAGCGGTTTCAATACTATCGACATTAGGCAATATTCGACGAATCTTTGCAGAAATAAATGAACTGGTGCCAACACCGTTCGGACAAACAAAGACGATTTTATTCAATTGCCGCATCCGTTCTACTGCAGCTTGAAAGTGAATCGAAACAAACCCGATTTCATCCTCAGATATTCCAATATGGTAGGCCTTTAGAAAGTCGTTCAAAGAGAACCAAACGACCCCATACAACGCCGGATAATGCTGTTTGATCTCATCTAGCAATGGATTGACTACAGTAGTTTGGGCCTCAATGCGTAAAAACAGCTGGTACAAATGAATCGTCAAATCTTCTTCTAAGCGACTATCCTGTGTCAAATCGATCTGGATGCCTTCACTGACTTTCTGAATCAGATTTCTGACTTTCCCTCGAAAAGAGAACGGAATCGATTCGTTCTTCATAAAAAAACGTAAGCCACTACCTACAATGAGATAGGTTAGGTACTGAACTTCTTTCGATGAAAAATGGTAGATTTCTTGTTCTTCAATTTCTTTCAACAATTCATAAATCAACGGATACTTGTCAAATTCCAAAAACAATTTTCCAAATTGGCGCTTCTCTTCTATATCCAGCTGATTTGCCTGGTTCGAGCGCTCGACAATCAGCAAGATCGAAACAACGATGCTTTGGATGTAGCTTTCTGGGATCTCCATTTGCTTTTCGGTGATCGAATGGCGAAAAGCCGCATTTATCTTTTCAAATAATGACACATTTGTCAGAACAGAAAGATTCTCCCCATGCTCCATAGTAAGGAGAATGAATCGCTTCAACATTCGTTGGATTTGTGACTCGCTTCCTTGAAAATAAGTGCCTGAATTATCAAAACGCAACAGTAAATTTTCTTTGACAAACAGTGTTTTTAGATAAGCGATATCCTTGGCGATACTGCTCCTAGAAACATAATACTCATCAGAAAGTTGCTGGTAACTCAAGTGCTCCCCATTGATCAGCCGCTTAAAAATTTGCATGCGTCGGTCTTCGATCAAAGAATAATTGTTTTTCATTTGCTCACCCTCTACCTTTATTCTAGTGATACCTTAACAAATATGAAGACCAATTGTTAGATTAAAAAATGATTAAAAGGTGTGCACACCCTTTCCCTTGATAGCAATATCGGTCGTTTGTTCCGCAAAATCGCTTCAAGCAAGCCAAACTTTTCTCATCTTCCTCGTTTTCTCTTATAATAAATGTAAACAGTCAAATGAGGAGGAAACAAAATGAAATGGCGTGGGGGTAGACAAAGTTCCAATGTGGAAGACCGCTCTGGTCGTTCCGCAGGTTCAGGAGGAAAAATAATGGCCGGCGGTGGTATCGGTACGATTGTTATCGCAGTCCTCTTTTTTCTATTCAGTGGGGGTGATTTAAACTCCGTCACAGATATTTTAGGAGGCGGACAAGCCGCTAATTATCAAACAGAAAATGTGGCTTCAGACGAGTATACAGAGGAAAAAGAATTCTCCGCTGTCGTCTTCGGCCATTTGGAAGATTATTGGAATGGTGTTTTTGAAGCAGAACAGACTACGTATCAAGATCCTAAACTGGTTTTATTTACAGGAAGTGTTCAATCGGCTTGTGGGAATGCAACTTCTCAAGTTGGTCCCTTTTATTGCCCTGCCGATCAAAATGTTTATCTGGATCTCAGCTTTGCAACAGAACTTTCTCAAAAGTATGGGGCCAGCGGAGATTTTGCCATGGCCTATGTCATTGCTCATGAAGTTGGTCATCACGTACAAAACGAACTTGGTATTACACAGCAACTCGATAAGATCCGCCAACAGGTTTCTGAAAAAGAATACAATCAATATAGTGTTCGTTTGGAACTACAAGCGGATTATTTAGCCGGTACATTTGCCAAGTATCTACAAGGAAAAACTTATAACGGCCAACCGATTTTAGAAGCTGGTGATATCGAAGAGGCTATCACAGCTGCTAATGCCATTGGTGATGATACGTTACAAAAGGAATACCAAGGATATGTCGTACCAGATAGTTTTACTCATGGGACTTCAAAACAACGAGTTGAATGGTTCAACCGGGGGTTCAAATATGGTGATTTGGAGCATGGAGACACCTTCAATGAAAAAAACCTTGATTTGGTCTACGGATCGTAACAAAAACGTTCCTTTTTAGTCACTCTTTTTTCACATTTGGGCGGTATAGTTTATTCATACCAACAAACCCTAACTTTTTCATTTTACTCCTTGCCTGCCAGTCCCCGCTGGCAGGCCCTTTTTTTTCATGGTGCTATTTTAGTTTTTTTTTAACCTTTGGCCTGTTTTTTTCTTTAAAACGCTAAGGGCTGATCACAATTTTTTCATATTTTCCGGTTACTATATAAATAACCCAACAAACAACCCAACTTTTTCATTTTTTACTCCTTGTCTGTCAGTCCCCGCTGACAGACTTATTTTTTTTCTTGCCAAAATTCTCAAAATGCGCTAAGGTTATTTATGCGCGGAAGTGGCGGAATGGCAGACGCGCACGCTTCAGGCGCGTGTGAGTATATCTCGTGTGGGTTCAACTCCCATCTTCCGCATTTTGAGCAGATCATCTTGGATGATCTGCTCTTTTTTATGTGTTTCTTTTGTCTAAATAAAGAAAAAAGCTTAAGCTAGAAGTATATCAATAGGAAAAAGACAGGAGGAAATCCAATGAAAGAAGTACCAACAGCGAAAATCAAATTAACTGAGGTCAAAGAACTCTTTGATGCTGGTTATGAAATCTTAGGAGAATTACGGTCTGAGGTGAATGCCCCAGTCGTTAGAGCTAAATTTCTGAATCAAGAAGTGATTGCCATTTATGGAAAAGAAGCAGCAAAAATTTTTTATGATCCACGAAACTTTAAACGTGAAGGAGCAATGCCTAAACTCGTCCGTTCAACCTTGTTAGGGGAAGAGGGGGTTCAAACTTTAGACGGGGAACAACATCACCATCGGAAAAACTACTTTATGGACTTGATGACACCTGAGAGAATGACCGATTACCATGATTTGTTGGAACGAAACCTTTCTCATGAACTGGATAAACAATCCGGTACCTTTGAGCTTTTTTCACTCACAAAAAATGTTCTATTCAAAACGATTTGTGAATGGTCAGGAATCAATCTAGCACCACTGTCTCAATCAGAGATCAGTGAGTTAGCTGATTATCAAGTTGCTATGTTCAGCGGGACTGTCACCTCCCCTGTCGCCCATTTAAGAGGCGTCGAAGATCGTAAAAAATCTGAGAAATGGGCTCAAGGATTGATTGAAGAAGCTCGTCAACATCCTGTTGCTGGCAAAGAATCATTAGCACTCTATACTTTCGCTACTGCCACTGATCTTGAAGGTAATTTACTGCCGATCGAAGTTGCAGCCGTCGATCTGTTAAATATCATCCGCCCTACGGTTGCTTTAACCGTTTGGATCGCTTTGATGGGACATGCCCTTTTTAGTACAACGACTATCTACCAAGCACTTAAACAAAACTTTTCGGAGTTACAGGATTCATTTATTCAAGAATTACGCCGCTTTTATCCTTTCTTTCCAATGATGCCTGCCATTAGCTTGCAAGATGTTGTCGTCGATGGTTATCTGATCCCTAAGGACAGCTGGGTCGTCCAAGATATTTATGGTACGAATCATGATCCGAGAACCTTTGATCAGCCAGATGACTTCAAAGTGGATCGCTTTGTCGGACGTACACAAGCCATTTCCTATGAGGAAGAATATGAAATGATCGCACAAGGAGGCGGTGATTTCCGCAAAATGCACCGCTGTGCTGGTGAATGGATTACCTTGCATACATTGCGCGTGTTCAGTGATTTACTGGTCAACCACTATCAGTTTGAAGTTCCTGAACAAGATTGGAAGATTCCAATGAATCACTTTCCAACCTATCCAGAAAGTAAAGTTCTCTTATTTAAAGAAGCTGCAATGACCACAGAAAATGAGTAACTACTGATCGTTGTTATTAAGTGCAGCTCACAAAAACGCAGCCCAAGCAAGCTTAGGGCTGCGTTTTTTGCTTACTTCTCTACAGATGCCGTACGGAAATAAAAATAGGCACCGTATGCGGGAAATTGGATATCTTTGATCGTTGACCTGATCATATAATTTGATGCACTCTGATATAGAGGAACTTGAGCTGCATCTTCTGCTAACAGAATTGATTCTGCTGATTTGTAATCTTCAAATACTTTATCTGGATCATTGGCATCCACGGTACGTGCGTTTTCTGTCAATGCCGTATAGTCCTCGTTGACATATCCACCGTAATTGTAAGAAGAACCTTTTTTATATAAATTGAAATAAGAGTCCAAGTCACTGCTGCCAGCAATCCAACCAGAAATCGACAACTCATATTGACCATCTGCTCGTGATTGATTCAAATTCGTTCGTGGTTGTTTATTGATTGTAATCGTCAAACCAGGCAAATGATCTTGAAGCTGATTTTGCAGATATTCACCGATTTTTTGTCCATGATCATCATCTGTTACCAATAAAGTCAGTTCAATTTTGTCACCGATAGCTGATTGTGCTTGGCTCCATTCTGCTTGTGCTTTGTTACTATCGTATTCATTGTAGTCCCCGCTATAAGTGCGAAAATCTTCATTGGTATTCGGATTGGCATAAAGCCCACTGGGAATAAGGCCATTCAATACGCTTGCTCCATCGTTCAACACATCATTCACGAGACTCTCTTTGTCAATCGCCAAAGCGATGGCTTTACGAAGGTGGACATTTGCCAATGGTTTATTTGCCTGTTTATTAAAATCTAAAAAATAGTTGGCAATATCCTTTTGAGTGACTAAGGAGTCATTATTTTGGTACTGTTGCACATAGAGTCCGCTGATTTTTTGCAGATCCAACTCCCCGCTTTCAAACAACTGGATTCCAGTATTCTCCTCTTTGATCGTGGAACCTTTGATTTTATCCAACTTAACTACCGCTTGATCGTAATACTCAGGATTTTTGGCAAGCGTCCATTCTGCACCGGTCTGTTGCCAGTCTTTCAGAATGAAAGGTCCCGTATAGAGCAAGTCTTCACTTGTTTTCCCATATGCCGTCCCTTTTTCTTCAACATAAGACTGTCTTTGAGGCGCTAACCAGCCAATCGACACCACCGATAAAAAAGAAGGTTGCGGCTGTTCCAAATGGACGACAAAGGTCTTTTCATCCGGTGTTTCTAAGCCAATCGTCGCAATGTCTGCTTTCCCTTCGCGAATATCTTGACTGTTGACGACATTGTCTAAAAGATACGCATTTGGCCCCATGGTTTTAGGATCGACCAGTTTCTTCCAAGCATAAGCAAAATCTGCTGCTTGCACTTGCTGCCCATCACTCCATTTGGCTTCTTCCTTTAGTTTAAAGGTATATGTCTTGCCATCTTCACTGATGACTGCTTCCTCCGCCAAACCGGGAACTGGCTGACTCTTTTCATCAAAACGATACAACCCTTCAAAAAGATGCTGGATAACGGTAAACGTAACTTTATCCGTTGTTTGCGTCGTATCTAATGTTGTCAACTCTGCCGGTAAGCTGACTGAAATCTCTTGAACTTCTGGATCTGTCTCCTTTGCGGACGATCCAGTCGTGCTACATCCTGCTAACAAAAAACTTAAAATCCCTACAACAACCAAACCCTTTTTCATTTACTCTCCTCTTTCCTTTTCACTTGCGAGTTGCAAGCTTGATTAAATAAAAAAATCCTCGTCCCTTTGCTGATCATCATTGATCAACAAAGGGACGAAGACTTCGTGTTACCACCCTTTTTCGTGTCATTTTTACAAATAACACCTCATCAGTACGTATGCATACTCGGCAGGATAACGGCTGCGTTCCGTCTAACCAGCGTAAACCAGTTAAAAGACTCTGAGCTCATCTTCACTTAGCGTTCTGTCCCCTTTCTCACCAACCCGGGTTCTCTTTAAACAGTCATCAAAGCTACTCTTCTCATCGATGTCCTATATTCTACTGAATTGATAAAAGTATACTATTCCTCGTTTTTCAAGTCAAACAGTTTTTAGAATTTTCAATCTTTTCAATAATGGCTTCAAGACTTTTTGGAGGGCAAATACTTGCCAGCTTAGTGTTTTTTTTCTAGGATAAAGAAAAGAAACCTTGCTCGAAAGGATGAAATCAATGAAACTTGCTGAAGCATTATTACTACGAAGAGATCTTGAATCCAAACTCACTCTGTTACGAGAAGAGATTGCCAGTAGTGCCGTGATCCAAGAAGGCGATACGTTAGACCGCAGCATCGACGACTTACTGCTGGATTATGAAACAACAAACCAAGAATTTGCCCAGTTGGTCATTGCAATCAATCAGCGAAATGCGGTCGCCAAAATCGGTGGACAAGAAACGATTGCTGCTGCATTAGAGAAACGGGAAGCTTTAAGGCGTTCGCATGCGATGCTAACGGCAACATTGGAAGCAGCCAAGGTTGCTCCACGGATGGGACGTAATGAGATTCGTATGATCCGAACGATCGATACCAAGCAAATCACCGACCGTTTGAATCAAACCGCAAAAGCCTTACGTGAATTAGACGGGCAGATTCAACAAACAAATTGGCTTGTTGATTTATAAAACAGCTGGGTGGGAGTCAAAAGCGAGCACAAAGCAGGTACAGGCTTATATGTACACCAATGGGGTCTGGCAGGGACCAGTTTAATGACTGCTGTTCAGTTACAAGCGTACAACTTATATTTTTCAATTAACGACCACGTGCTGGTTTGACAAGGTGGGTGCCTCTGTTTATCTTTTGTTACGCAAAAGGTAAACAGAGGTTTTTTGTTCAGCAAGACCTCTTTCAAAAGAAAAAGACCCCCTGATCCGTTTCCAACATAGGAAACCAGATCAAGGAATCTTTGATCGTTTAGCTAGTTACTTTCTTTTCTGTCTGCGATATACCACTACTACAATGCCTACTAGTAACAAGCCTACTAACATCCAGCTGACTTGATACGTTTCACCGGTTTTTGGCAGTTCGTTTTTCTTCGTCGGTGTTTTTGTATTCTGATTTTTTGCTGGATCAGGAGCTTTTTCTGGCGTGTAGCGGTTAGTAAAGGTTGGCTCGCTACCATAATCTGCTTTCGCTTCCAATGTTCCGTTTTGATCTTTGACATTTACGGTCACTGGAATCTCTGCGTCATCATAAGTGATTGTACTGTCTTGTCCGGCTTTTTCCCGGATCGTATAGTTGTACTCACCGGCTTTGTCGTACGGAATCGCATCGAAGTAAACTTTCCCTGTGCCGTCGTTGGTTTGGCTTTGAATCACTTGTCCCTCTTGATCGACTAATTCAAAGGTGAACTCCCCTGCGACTAGTGAACGGCCAGTCAAAACTTTCTCAGCTTCCAACACTACACTGCCGGCTTTTGGTGTGTAAGTGTTCGTGAAGACGGCGTTGCCTTCATAAGTCGCTGTTGCTTCTAACTGTCCGTCGTTATTTTTCACCTCTACTGTAACATTGGTGATTGAATCATCATAGCTAATCGTAGCGTCATGTCCTTGTACTTCATAAATTTTATATCGATAGGTTCCTTCTTTTTGATAAGTAATCTCATCAAAAAGAATATTATTTGCCTTGTTCGTCTTTTCTTGAAGGATTTTATTTTCTTCATCTGCCAAAACAAAAGTGAATTCCCCGTCTTCGATCTGTCGGCCTTCCAAAGCTTTCGTAGCCGTTAAAGCTAGGCTAGTTTCGATAATTTCCCTTGTATTAGCTAGTTCAAAGACATAATCGACTTCCTCGTTCGAGATCGTAAACGTATATTCTTTTTCATCCCGCTCATATCCATCTGGTGCTTTCGTTTCTTGGATTTTATAATCTCCATATCGTAGCCCATCTAAGTGGTCAAATTCGCTAGTTCCTTGAATCAACTTATTATTTCTGACAACAAGTTCGGAGAAAACAACTTCGTAGTTTCCTTCGGCATTTTTACGACTGAGTTGGAAATGTGCCTCTTTGTTGATCCCAGCTTCCTTATCCCCTTCTCTGTCATATTTATTGATTGTCAACGAGCCATTTGTTCCCGTTGAAGTACCGCTACCGTTGGTAGATTTGACGATTACGTCTTTTGTTACTTGATGGATTTCCGTCTGACTTCCGTAAAGAGACACATCATTTGAAACAACTTCATTATTTCGAATGCCAGGATCAAGTTTCGTTTGATAAACGATGAAGTATGGACTGTCAATGACATCCTCAAAAGCAATACGTAATGTGAATGTTCCATCAATACCATTCGTTGTTACATTTGGATTGTCTTGATTATTGAAAATAACTTTCTCACCTTTTATCCATTGATCTCCGTCTTTGACGGCTTTATACACATCAACAAGGACTTTTCCTGTCTCATCGTACAAGAAAGTCTGTTGATTATAATTGATCGTATCTTCAATCACAGCATTCTTGATCGTTCGACTATCTTGGTTAACCAGCACTTCCCAATCCAACAGTCGATTATTGTCAACATTTTGAGTGCCATTTTTTGTTAACCAGTTTCCTTTTGCGGATTTCTCAACTTGCGCTTCAGCAGTTAAATCCGTTGTACCATCTGTCAAAGAGATCATATTATTGTACTTGTAAACATCTGTAGCTGCTTCGACAGCAATGAAGACAGCAATCGTTTCTGAAGTGTCTTTCAACAGTTCTACTGTCACTTGTTTTGTCACTGGATCATACGTCAAGCGATAATCAGCTGAGCTCAATTCTTCCTTCAGAGATCTTACTTGGTTTCCTGTTCCGGATACGTCAACTGTATAAACTACTGCTTCTTTAAACGTTTGACCATCTTGTAATTGATCGACAATCTTGGTTCCTTCATGAAGTGTCGCTTTATACGTATTAAATAATCCCATCCAATAGATTTGATCACTTGTAGCAACATCTTCTGAAAAGATATTTGGGAAATTACGGTTAAAAGCTGCTTGCAAGTATGCTTTTACATCTCCTCCTTTTGGAATGAAAAGCCCTGCTTTTAGCGCGTTTAAGGTCCAAGTAGTGTCCATCCATGAATTTGCTTGAGCGGCTTCCCTATAAGAGTTACCGTCAATTTCATAATCGACAAAAGCAGAATTACTAAAACGTGTTTTGGCACTTCCTAAAGCGATCTGTGTCGTCATATCAAAAGTCGTTTTGAATCTGACCGTAATTTTGTCTGCTGTCTTTGCATAGTTTCCTTTTAGTTTAATTTGAAAACCAGATTCGTACTCAATTGGATTTTCTCCAGAAGTGGTTTCACGCTGCTTCGATAAATCAAAGTCGCTTGAAGTCAATTCTTTAACTTCTCCTGACTGGCTAGTTGCAGTTAAAACAAGAGAGTCTTCAATCAATTCTAATCCACTAATATTTGTCCCGCTAATTTCTCGATAGCGATCTGTGATGACCATATTTTCCACTTCTACATATTGCTGATTTATCTCAATCTGCCATTGAATCGTTTGATCCTGATAACTTTTTGATGGTGCTGTTTTTGTCACACCAATTTTGCTTGTTGGGGTCACTGTTCCCGACCCATTATGAGAAGTTGTCGTATCATCTTTGATAGTTATATAGTTAGTAATTCTAGTATTCGCCAGTACTGGATCAAAGAGTTGTGTCTCATAACGAATCACATATTGTCCAGCATGAGCGAACACAAGTTGAAATTGAACAAGCTGATTATCTTTTTTTATTTCTCCTGCTTCATCAAAGTGCCAATCTGTCACAATACTGTTATCATTTTTGTTTCTGACCACTACAGAATCGGCTACTAAATAATGCAATGCATTTTCTGAAAGTGATCCAGAATACGTTTTATCAGTGAGAATTGAACCGTCTTTGCTAAGATCTAAAGAAACCTCCCAAGAAGCACGACCAGTTGACTGATCATAACCTAAAAATCGCTTATATTCCGCAGATTCATCATAGCTGACTGTTGCTTCAACTGATTTTTCATGGAAATTATCTCCAGTGATTTGAGCAACATTTTTGAAGGAGTTAATCGTTGGATCATTGACAACACTATAAATTTCAATTTTGACTGGCTTATCGATTTTTTGATTGAATGTAAAAGTTCCAGTCGTTGAGTTATAAGTATACAAGTCGCTAGTTCTAACCCAAGCGTCTCCATCATAAAGGTAACCATAAGAATGAGAATATGCCAATCCGCTTGGTAGTTTATCTGTCACAACGACGTTTTCTAGTTCCTTGCTTTCCGTATTATATACGATCTCCCAAACAATTGAGCCACTAGTACTTACTTTCCCACTCTTCGTAATATCGATTTGATAGATTGGTAAAGTAATCAGGATCTCATTGCCATCACGGTCATAAATACCAGTTTCGATGACAACATCTTCTGTGATTGTTGACACTTTCAATTCGGTTTCAAGATTGATTGTCCCACTTCTACCTGATAGATTCTCTGCGTTTTCATTGAAAACAATCTTTAATTCTCCATTTGCATTTAGATAAAAGTCTCCTAATGATCCTCCACCTGAACGCTGTAATGTGCCTGACACCTCATTGTGAACAGCAAAATAGCTTGGTAGCTGATAAATATAATAATCACCGTTTTTGATTTCCTCCTGATCAGATAATGACCAGTCAAAGTGAATCTTAATATTGTCGTTATAATAAGGAGGATTGTTTTGATCAAAAGGTTGATCATTCATATCTGTAATTCGTACATTATCAAATAGTTGAATTCCTCGAGCATTCAAATCTGGATTAACAGCATTTGGAGTGACTGCTTGTTCGGTAGATTCAGTCTCTGAATCCTCCGTGGGTGCTCTTGGCTGTATTGTATTTTGATTCAACTCTGAAGTGGACGTTTCAGTCGTAGTAGTAGTGGTCGCTTTTTCCGGTTGACTGTTTGAGGTATCTTCGACTGTTTGACTAGTACTCTCCGCGTTTTCTGAAGTTGTTGTTGATTCTTCCGTTTTTGTGTCTGTCGCAGGTGAATTCGATTGACTCGTTTGACTTTCAACTTCTATATTTGAAACCATTTCAGCTACTGCAATTGCCGGTGTACAAAAAGTCGCACCTAGCAAAACCAACAAGCTCAAATATGCACATAGTTTTTTATTCATAGTGATTCATCCTTTCTAAAAAAACAACTGTTACTTTTTAGAAAAACTTAATTTTTTTACTTTTCTAAAATATAAGTTTTTCTAAAAGAACCAACCAATATAATTATTTATGATGGCACCGTACTGTACGTTCTTCCCTCATTCTTCCGAAGACAGCATAACGATTGATATAGCTAGACCAGAACCTATTTTGCATTCAATAACATACCTTTTTTATAGAAAATCAGAGACAAGTATCAATAAAAAAGCATGTGTTATCTCACCTTTATTTTCCCAAATTTGGCATAAACTAAGTGTTCAAAAAAAATCATTTTTCAAATATTTTTGACTATTTGGAAAAACGTGCTACCATCAATACATAACTGATTGGAGGAAAGCTATGTTCAGAGGTTTATTGTCAACTGCTTCACAAATAAAATTGTAGTTGATTGAAAGTTTGTTGCATGACCGTCACTGTTTTATTGCTGATTTGCTGGATGAATTTGACCTGTCTTTGTCGTTGTTCAGAAAGTATGTGACAGAGATCAATCACGATCTGTCCTTTCTTCAAATAAATATAGACAATCATTCCTAAGTGAGTCTGGAATTCCATTCTTTCGCTTCACGATCGGATGTCTATAGTTTTTTCTTGGCTGACTCTTCTGCTTTCAAACTCTTGGAACTTCTGTTTTCATCCCACTTTTCCAGTTATGAGACACTAGCGATTGAATTGAATCTAAGCAAATCCTCAATTATTCGTTTAATTAAAAAAATCAACACGGTCATACGTCCTTTTGATTTTCATATAGAAAAAAAACCTATCCGCATAGCTGGGAATGAAATGACTATTCGCCAGTTTTACATGGTTTTCTTTTTGGAGAAATACCAACATGAGTTTAGAGATGCCAGTAAAAATCAGGAACAAAAATTTTTAAAAGTTGCACAACTTTTGGCTGAAGTTACTCCATTAAAGCTGTATTTTTCTGACATACGAAAAATAGCGTTTATCATTTATGTACATAGTAAACGAGAGAGGCTTTTTGCCACGGAAGTGCAATCGAATAAAATTGAATATTTTCTAGAAAAAATCGATCTCGCTGAATTCTCTCGCTACAAACGATCTTATTTAGAAAAAGTTATGGGTTATCTGACTTCTCATATCACAGCCGACCCAGCTATCTATAAACAAGTAAAAAAAATCTTCTATCAATTGACTAAACAAATTTTTCTTAAATACCATTACACCGAAACAGACTTTCAAGAAAAATTGGATGCTGTTAGTTTCAAATATTTGCTGGAAACGAATTTGAATGTTCCGTATTGTATTTTGAATGATCGCCTGGCCCGTTTTGTTGATAACTGCGATCCTGTCCAGCAAGCAATCAACAAGGATATTGTTCAGCTAGTGACTCATTCTGAATTACCGGCGATTCGCCCTGCTACGATCAACCATTTGATTTATATTTTCCATACTTCTTTTCCACTATTTACAAAACAAATCATTGATCAACATGCAGATTATCATCTCGCCTTGTTCTACGATACCAATAGCGACCATACGGAAATGATCCGAACACAAATCAAACAGTTCGTCCCCTACGACCTGAAAATCACGATTCTCAATCCGTTAGACTCTTTTTCAATCCCTGCCGTCAAAGCAACCTATGATTTGATTATCGGAAATATCGTCCCTCCTTTTCAGAAAGTTCCTTTCAAAGCAACAGACATCTTTATTACACGAAATGAGATTGGCTATATCGCAAACAGTATTCAAGAAAAAGCGATCCAGCAGATTGAGAAACAAAAAGAACCTCTTAGCCCTACTCACTGAAAAAGTGAGTTTCGCTAAAGAGGTTCTTTTTAATTTTGTCGTTCGAGTAATTGTTTGCCTTGAGCACTCTGATAAAACGTTTCAATTAAATGATTTAAATTTGTTTTTGTCTCACTGGCGCCAAAAAGTTCACCGCCAGGTTCTAGCATAAGACCATTGGCTAGACGACCGATCACTACCGGATCAAAGCCAAAGTCGTCAACAATTTTGGCCGTCTGAGACATAGATTCCGGATCATTACCAGCGATTGCCATGGCTTTTCTGTCTGGTGAACCAGCCGGCCGAGCTTCGTCTTGAACATCATGATAACCCATATGGTTGAATGCCTTGATAACTCTGCTTTGGTCAAAATATTTTTGGACCCTTTCTGAAGATGTTTCTTCAACAGTCGAATACGTTTTGCTGGTTCCATCAACTTCCCACCAATAGTTCATTGCATCGATCACAAGTTTACCAGCCAGCTGCTCTTTGGGAATCGACGGATAGTTGCTTAAAGGGATTGCTAATAAAATGACTGGCATTTCCGTCAGGATGTCTGAGACATTCTTCACCTTTGCACCTGGAGCAAGGATTTCAACAGCTAGAGCATTCTTTTCCGCTGGCTTTCTGCTAGCGATCCAGACCTCATACCCAGCTTCTGCTCCTAATTTTGCTAATGCTAACCCCAACTTGCCGGCTCCTAAGATGCCAATTCTAGATTTTCCCATTATTTCCCACCTGATTTCAAGAGTTCTTTGACCCTAGGGATTACTTTTGTACCATAAAGTTCGATAGTCCGCAGACGGTCTTTTTGTAATTGTCCACCGGTTCCATAAACAAGATCAAACCGTTCGACGCCGACTTGCGGCATCGTTCGCGCAATTTTTTGTGCCACAGTCTCAGGACTACCTACATAGTAAGAGCCATGTTCTACTTCAAAATCGAAACGTTCTTTCGACATCTCGGGCCAACCACGGTCTTCTCCGATTTTATCCATACTTTTCTTGATATAGTGCCAACCGATTTCGTACGCTTCCTCATCCGTCTCCGCAATCACCCCATGGGAATGCATCCCTACCGGAAGAATCGGTCTGCCCATTTGCTGCGTTGCTTTTTGATAAAGTTGTACATAGGGGGCAAATCGCGCAGGCTCCCCGCCAATGATGGCTAGCATAACTGGAAAGCCGTAGCGAACAGCACGAATAATCGACTCCGGTGTTCCTCCCACGCCAATATACGTATCCAGTGTTCCTTCGAGTTTTGGATAAACTTCGGCATTCTCCAAAGATTGAGTAAATTTGCCTTTCCAGGTCAGTGGCTCCCCTTTAAGGAGTTCGTAAAACATTGCTACTTTTTCTTCAAATAATTCTTCATAATCTTGCAGATCATAGCCAAACAGTGGAAAAGATTCAGTGAATGACCCTCTTCCTAACATGATCTGCGCACGACCATTTGAAAGGGCATCAACTGTCGCAAATCGTTCATAGACCCGAACTGGATCATCAGAACTTAATACAGTTACTCCCGTTCCTAATTTGATTCTTTTAGTGACCATTGCCAGCGCAGCTAATACTGTATCTGGGCTTGAGATTGCATACTCTTCGCGATGGTGTTCGCCTAATGCGAGGATATCGACACCGACTTCATCGGCCAACTTTCCTTCTGCAATAATATTTCTTAATGATTGGCTGTAACTGATTCGTTGATGGGTCTGGTCATCAAAGGCAAGATCGCCAAAGGTATCTAACCCAAATTCTATTTGTTTATTATTGATTGTCATATCATTTCCCTCTTTTCAAATACTTCCTGCATTCACTATAACAACTTCTTTTTATTAACGCGAAAGATATGCTTACTTTTTGTAAGTCAACTGTTTATGAATTGCTTCAAAAAGAAAAGCGCGTCCTTGCTTCAAACAAGGACGCGCACTTTTTTGTTTTTTTATTAGCCATCAGAGATAGATTCCTTTGCTTCTTAAATTAGCTAAACACTCCTCTAAATACATTGCAGTATGTTCAGGATAAATAGGGACTGATTGCTCAATCGGCTCTAACACCTGATAAGGAGCTGTCTTTTGCCCCCGATAAGTAGGCTCTAACCACGCTGCTGCTGGACGATAGCCGCGACGCTGCATCTCTGCCATGACAAGGAGATGGTATTGGTACAGCTTATATGGAGAATGAGCAAAAACGTAATCGACTGTCGCATGTTTCTTTCCCCAGCCAGCGCCTCTCAGCGCAGCTACTTCCCGATGCTGTCCCAGTAATTGTTGTCTTGGTAATTTAGGCAAAAGTGCTTCATGCCACAATCTCATTTCCTCAGTTCCTCTGCTTCGCTTGATTTATGTCTGTAATTTATTGGTTGTCGAGCACGATTTTCCCTACCGCATGGTGTGTTTCACTTAATGCATGGGCATCATAGACACCTTGACGAGTCAATGGGAAAGTTTCGCCAATCACACTTACTAATTTGCCATCAGCCATTAGTTTAGCTAATTCGCTTAACTGTTCTCCATTTGTACGTAACCAAATTGCTTTTGCTTCAATTTGTTTCGTTGCGGCTAATGTTTCATCTTCAATACTCAGTACAGAAATCAAGCGGCCATGCTCTTTTAGAACGGAGAAGCTTTTCTTTTGGATCTCGCCACCCATTGTATCAAAAACTAAATCAATGTCAGTAAGAACTTCTTCGAAATCCGTTGTATGGTAGTCGATCACTTCATCTGCACCTAATTTTTTAACAAGTTCATGATTACGGGGACTTGCCGTCGTGATGACATAGGCGCCGGCATTTTTCGCAAGTTGAATGGCGTAGGTCCCAACTCCGCCAGCTCCGGCATGAATCAACACTTTTTCGCCAGCTTTTAACGAACCATGATCAAATAGAGCTTGTAATGCAGTCAATCCTGCTAGAGGCACAGCTGCAGCTTCCGTGAAGGCAATAGATTCTGGCACAGGCGCCAGTAAGTTGCTGTCCACAATCGTATAATCCGCATAGGTCCCAAATCGTGTCGTCTCTGGACGAGCGAAAATCCGATCGCCTACGTGATAGTCTTTAACCTTCTGACCAACTTCAACGATTTCTCCAGCAACATCCCATCCTAGAATAATCGGAAATGACCAAGGAAACATTTGCTTCAAGTATCCTTCGCGTAATTTCCAGTCAATTGGGTTGATCGAAGTTGCTGCAACTTTCACCAACACTTGATCCGCACCGAGTTCAGGTAGTGAAACTTTCGCTTCTGCTAGTTTTTCTTTACCACCATATTCATTAATAACAACTGCTCGTGTTTCCATGTAAATCACTCCTTGAGATTATGTAAATGAGCTTCCGTCATTTTTCTAAAGAAACGAAAGGTCTCTTTCATAGCTTAGGCAATGATCCCTGATTTTACAACTGATTCGACTTTCCCTTTTTTATCAGAAAAAGCAGTTTTTTCACTGACTAACTTTTTATTGCCTTTTTAAAAGGTTTCATTTATTCTACAGGAATAAGAATGTGATAAGAAAGAAGGAATTGATGAATTGAAAAGATTGCACGTATTTTTTGGCGGGATCATTGCGATCCTAGGTATTCTTTTTGTTGGCAAAGCTGTACTGTCCAATGAAACAGGAAGTGCATCAGCAAATGATGCTAACACGGTTATTATTTATAATTGGGGAGAATATATTGACCCCGATCTGATAAAAAAATTCGAAACTGAAAGTGGCTATTCAGTGATTTATAATACATTTGATTCGAATGAAGCAATGGAAACAAAGGTCAAACAAGGCGGTACCAGGTACGATTTGATTTTCCCCAGTGAATCGATGATTCCTAAAATGATTGAGGAGCAGCTGCTGATTCCTTTAGAACATGATAAACTCGTCGGCAGTGAAGATCTTTCTGATTTTCTGATGGATCAGCGCTTTGACAAAAACAATCATTACTCCATTCCTTATTTTTGGGGAACTATTGGAATCATGGTTAATAGTGACCAAATCGATCCTACCACCATTCATGGCTGGGCAGATTTATGGCGCCCGGAATTTGCCAACGATATTCTAGTTGTTGATGGCGCAAGAGAAACGTTAGGAATGGCTTTGCAGACTTTAGATCTTTCTCAAAATGAGCTAGATACAGCAAACCTTCAACAAGCCATCGAGAAATTGGAAGCATTACGCCCCAATGTCAAAGCAGTCCTCACTGATGAGATCAAGACTTTGATGGTCAACAACGATGCACCGATCGGCATTGGCTATTCAGGAGATGCAGCGTATGTCATGTCTGAGAATCCTGCTATAACCTATGTCGTCCCTAATGATGGCGGTGCTATCTGGACAGATAACTTTGCGATTCCAAAAACAGTCGGCAATCTTGAAGGAGCTTATGCGTTTATCAATTTCATGCTGCGTCCTGAAAATGCCGCTCAAAACGCTGAGTATGTCGGTTATGCGACACCGAGTGAGACCGCGAAGCAACTGCTACCGACTGAATTGACCTCCAATAAAGCTTTCTATCCAGAGCCGGAAGCAATGCAACAGATGGAACACTACGAATACTTAGGAAAAAATGCCGTTGAACAGTACAACGATCTTTTTCTCGAATGGAAGTTGGGATTATAAAATGAATATACTATTGAAGTCTTCCTACATTTTTGATACAGAAAGAAAAACGACCTTTGCTGGTTTTATTTTGATTGAAGGAACTAGGATCAAGGATGTGGGTCCTTTGGATGCCACACCTACCAACTTACCAGCTGAAACAACGATCATTGATTGTCATGACCAAATGATCATTCCTGGCTTTATCGATGCCCATATTCACTTTTATCTTTCCGCTTTGCTCCATGCAGGGCAGTTAACTCATGTCACTGGAACAACTGAAGAAGCAGTTGCCCAGCAAGTACCGCAAATTCCTGTGACCCATGGCTGGAAAATTGGGATTGGTTGGTTCAGCAGTGACTTTGGACAACAAGTCTATCCCACAAAAGCAACGATTGATCACTACTGTGACGAAGTGCCAGTCATGCTGATTTCAGGAGACGCCCACAGCATTTGGTTAAACAGTAAAGGAATGGAAACCTTAGAAATCACAACCGATTCAGTTCCTACCGGAATCAGTGGAGAAGCATTGATGAAAGATGGCGAATTGACGGGTTGTTTTCTTGAGGCAGTTGCTATTAATTACTTGGCGGAGGTGCTGCAATCTTTTCAAGCCAACAGTTACTCAACGTACCTTTCTTACATGAAGCAGCTCAATCGTTATGGCATTACTACAATCGGCGATGTTGCCCTGACTGGCGAAAGCTGGGACGACTTGATTTATCCAGAGCTTTACCAAAAAGTTGCCGAAAAAGCGACTTTACGGGCGGTTTTTTACCCTGCGATGCGAATGGAAATAGAGCATTTAACTGATATCTATCAAAACTATCGATCTGAGAAAGTCCAAATGGGTGGTGTGAAACAGTTCTTTGATGGTGTAACAAGTACCCATACTGCTTTGTTGAAATCGGAGTACGAAACGCCTTATTTTACTGGTGATATTGGTATGCCGCTGATTGCAATTGAAAAAATGCGCCAGTTGATTTTCTTAGCAAACCAGCAAAATTGGCCGATGCGCATCCATACGATCGGTGACCAAGCGATCCATCAAGCGTTGTCTTTTTTTAATGAAAGTCATGCGCGCTTCCCTCTCTCTGCCGGTAAAAATAATACACTGGAGCATTTGGAAGTCATGGATCCTGCAGATCTTTCTTTAGTGGCACAAGACAATTTAGTTCTTTCTGTTCAACCTAGTCATTTATTAGTCGGCTATGAAACGTTAGATGAAGAAGTAGGTCCGCAACGCGCTAGTCAAATGTTTCCTTTTCAATCCTTTTTGGCCCACGATGCTGTAGTAGCATTTGGAACCGACAGCCCAGTAGTGATCGATGTGTCTCCATTGGATTCGATCTATTATGCAGTGGCTAGAAAAGAAAAAAACGGCTCTCCAGTAGAAGGATTGATGCCCTCTGAAGTGATGAATGTGGCAGATGCTCTGGTTGCTCATACCGCTGATGCAGCTCGGGCACTCAGTCGACAAGACATTGGTTCGATCAAAGTCGGGCAGTTGGCTGATCTTTGTATTCTTTCGAAAAATATTCTTTCCCTTTCAGAAAAAGAGCTGCTTGAGGTAGAAGTCACTGCAACCATTTTTAACGGTGCATTTGTCTATCAAAAAGACGAAGCTTCGCAGCAAAATTCCTAATTGGATCTTTGACCATATCCCTCGAATACCCGAATAATGGCTGACTTGCTTCTCTCGTCCGAGGGCTCTCATTCATGGAAGACCCTTGACTGTGTTCACGTTCACGCTAATCAACCGTATTATTCGGGATTTTTTGTCAACACCACCCTAATCCCCCATCCTTTTTTCGTTCTGGATACTGCCAGGCTATAATTTGGTTCCTCTTGATTGTTCCCTCTGATCATTTCTCGCTTTGTTTCGTCTTGATTCCTGCTCAATCATTGCCCTCTTGATTTCCCTCCAATTCCTTAAAATATATACAATATGACCAACAGGATCCCACCAACGATTTCACTTATTGGATACTTGCGATTAATCGGTACCAAACAATTCCTGCACTTGCCTTTTAAGAATAAAAATGACCAAATAGGGATCAGCTGCCACGGGGTTAGTACCTTTCCACAGTGCTCACAATGAGAGCGGCCTCCCAATGATTCCTGACGGGGCAAACGATAAACAACAACCATCAAAAAAGAACTAAGACAGCTACCAAGACTAAATACTGATAAAATGGGTAATAGCAACGCTCTTCCCAAACCACACACTCCTCTCATCTAATCGACACCTCAAATAAAGAGCCTATTCATAAGCAAATACGCTCTTTTAAACACGAAGTTTTTTTATTCTTCAGCGACGTACTGCTGACAGCGGATACCTAGCAGTACGTGATCGTCTGATTTATGTCATCAAATTGATTGGATGTGACTCTAGCCTCTTGCTCTTATTTGCTACTGCTGACACCTCCTTTGTTGCGAAACAAACTGAGTGTTACTGACCATTTCTTAAAGAAAATTCATTGATGATTCGAGGATTGATTTCCCACAATAGTCGATTCCAATCCTCTGCGTCTGGAATTGACTTAAAAAGCAAATGCCAGTTTCCAATCAATTGATCACTGACATATTCACTATAATTTGTCACTACTAGATCAATATGATTCTGCTCTAAATAATCTAAGTTCATCTCTAATGCATTCGGGAAAAACAGGTGCTGGAACCGGCCAAGATATTTGATAGCCATTGCTTGGATATTCTGACAAACAAGGTAGTTTCCCTCTAATAAAAATGCAATATTTTTAGGTGCTCCCCAATGGATTTCCTTTAGTGAGTCCATGAATAGGACGGCCATCACGGTGATTTCTGTTACTGCTGTCTTTCCCCCTGAGATTGTCTGATGGTGTTCGGTAAAGAATGCTAATAACTCAAGATACAAATCTGGGTATTTCTCTTGGACGACTTCATGAATATCAAGAATATTTTGATTTGTGACTGGTGATAGCTGTTCTTTTAAATACAGCATAGTAAAAAAAGAACGCACAAGGATCATGTCTCTCTGAAGGTCATTACTCTGCTGGCCAAAAGCGGATAAAAATAGTTGGGCACAGTCTGTAATCCCAACATTCGGCTGGAGTTCCTGAATAAACTGCTGCTCTCCAGCCAGATCCGTCAATGAACGCCGACACAAAATAATCACATACAAATACAATAATTCCTCCACTGGCAAACGTTTCCCGATTGACGCATCAATCACATCATTGATAGTTGAAAAACGCTGGAATGCCTCTCGTTCTTTCAGCGCTTGAATCATTTCTGACTCGATAAGCAAGTCTCCCTCACGTTCTAAAGTAATCATTAGAGTATAACTAAAATCTCCCAAAGAAACATTGGGATAGCTACTGAAGAAGTGCTTTTTTTGTAAGGCAAAGGCAATCGACTGGATGGCAATTGATGGCAAGACCGTGTGTGGAGTTATTTCTGATTCATAATAAAAATCATGAAAGAAACTGCGAATATCGATTTCTTTTCCAATGAAATCCACTTTCTTCAGGGACAGTGTCAGTCGATAGCGCGCCAATTCATTTTCTACCATTTTGAAATAGCGCAGCAAACTACTTTCTGAGAAGTGGAGTTGATCGGCCCATTCTCCGATCTCTTTGATCTGCCTTTGAAAAATCCCATCAATAATGTGAAAGAGTGGTTCATTTTCAAGCAATGACCGCTTTTTAGTTTGGTACGCTTCTCGATTGGTTTCTTTGAACAAATAGCCTGAACTCGTGTTTTCAATCAGAATCGACTGCTGAAAATATTGCCGAATTCCGGTAATATCGGCAATGATCGTTCGTGAAGTGCTTTTTGTGAATTGGGCTAGTTCTTTGACTGATCGCGTTGGTATTCGCTCGAAGGTATGCAAGATTTTCAGCCATCTTACAGTTTCCTTATTGGTAATAAAATTAAGTTGAAAATTTTTCATCTCTTTTCTCCTTACTGGTTTTCATTGCCGTTATTGACTGAATCGTTTTCCTTATTATACGCCCTGCGGAGGAATTATACTCAGTTGCAAGCTTCTGGCAGCACCAGTTATCGTGATTTATACGAGATAAAGGAACCCAGTTATGAAAAAAACGGTCATCTTGACAAAAACAGGTATCGAATTGTATAAAATTGTTATTTTTTGTTAAAGCCCTCTTGATTGTAAGCGGTATTTTTGTTATTCTTTAAAGGTAGAGGAGGTGGATAGTGCAGTGTATGCTATCAAGATATTTCATGGTTATCTGACAGCACAAGGAAAAAGAACTCGAGATAAATCAATTGCTTTGACTTATACATGCAAAGAAGATGCCGAACGCTTCGCAAATAAAATTGGCGGGAGAGTTAAAAAAATTGGATAACCTAAACTATTGAAAAAGAGTCGTCGACCATTGATTGTTGACCACTCTTTTTGTTTTGTTAAAAAATATTCTCTAACAAATCCTTTTTTCTATTTGTTTTTATTTCTCGCTTGTCAAAAATAAAAATACACTGCTGCGATCAATTGTTGAATGGCCATTTCTTCCCCTTTTCACTTCTATTAGCCAAAAAAAAATGACTGAAACGTCTGAGTTGAAACAAAGTGTTTTCTCGCTCAGAAACATTTCAGTCATTTTCTTTTTATGGAATCGCGATAGTTACATCGACTGTCTGGATCGCTACGTCATAAAACGGATCTTCTCGTCTTCCCAAGAAATCTTTTGCTTGAGCTGGGAAAAGTGCATACATCAGTACATCTTCTTCCGTTTTGGCATATTCTTTGATTTCTTGCTCGAATTCCGGGAGCTGTGGTGGAATCAAATCTGCTGGTCGTTCGGTGATCACCGCTTCCGTCCCAATGATTTTTTCTTGGATCTCCGTTTTGATTGGTGCCGGAGGACGACCGTAAAGACCACGAACGTAATCTTTGATCTCAGTTGGGACTAGTTTGTAGCGTTCCCCAGAAATCACATTCATCAAAGCCTGTGTGCCAACCATTTGAGACAAAGGGGTAACTAAAGGAGGAAATCCAAGGTCGGCACGCACTTTCGGCACTTCTGCCAATACTTCTTCGTACTTGTCCTGCAGACCTTGTTCTGTCAACTGACTCAATAAGTTGGATAACATCCCACCAGGCACTTGATAGATCAGTGTTTTTGGTTCTGTATCTTTGACTTTAGGATTCAAGATCCCTTCCTCTCGGAACCGATCGCGGATTGGATTGAAATAATCAGCAACTTCAGCCAATTTCTTTTTGTCCAGGTTTATATCAAATCCCAGTTCTTCTAATGCGATCGCCACAGATTCTGTCGCTGGCTGACTCGTTCCCCCTGCAAATGAAGAAATTGCTGTATCGATAATATCTGCCCCAGCTTCTGCAACTTTCAAATAAGTCATTTCTGAAATACCACTAGTAGCGTGGGTGTGGACCTCTAATGGCAGATCCACAGCATCTTTGATTCGGCTGACCAATTCAAATCCGATTTGAGGTGTCAGCACACCAGCCATATCTTTGATACAAATCGAATCTGCTCCAATATGGGCCATTTCTTTTGCTAATTGCACAAAGTATTCAACGGTATGAACTTCGCTTGTTGTATAAGAGATCGCTGTTTGGCAATGACCACCAGCTTCTTTTGCTGTTGTGATAGAAGTCGCCAAATTTCTGGTATCGTTCAATGCATCAAATACGCGAATAATATCGATTCCGTTCTTGATCGATGTCTCTACAAATTTTCGCACCACATCATCCGCATAATTTTTGTATCCTAGTAGATTCTGTCCGCGAAGAAGCATCTGTAATTTCGTGTTCTTCACTTCACGGCGAATCTGTCGAAGACGTTCCCAAGGATCTTCATTTAAGAAGCGGATACAAGAATCAAAGGTTGCTCCACCCCACATTTCTAATGAATGGTAGCCTACTTCATCCAATGTTTTGATGATGGGCAACATATCTGACGTCGGCATTCTGGTAGCGATCAAGCTTTGTTGGCCATCACGTAAGACTGTTTCCATGAATTGAATTTTCTTAGTCATCTGCTTGCATCCTTCCTTTTGAAACTAATTCATTTATTTTTTGCTGTATTGCTTCGACTGAATGCGTTCTCGATCGTCCGCATAGTTTTGCTTCCTTGTCACAAAGAAAGCAGCGCCGTCTTGGATAGCCTAACGCTTCGCGACTGATGGACTGCACTTCACCCGCTTCTAGCCAAAGCACGTCAAGATCTGCTAATCGCCCATAAGGATGTCTTTCTTCAAGTGCCACCATCCTTTTCTTTAGTTCTTCTTTTTTTAAAGGAAGTAAAAGAAAATATTCATAGCCATTTTTTTCATTTCGATAAAGATGAAGGAATGAAAAGGCATCCGCCACTGCTCGCTCGACTTCATCCGTCAAGCTTTTAAACACAGCTTCTAACTCATCTGATGTTTTGACAGGTCCGGGAATATTCATGGTGGCAGATAGCAGTGTGTATTGGGGCGCCGACTCCAGTAACTCCTTTTGCCGTTTTGCACGCTGTTCTCTAGCCGCCAATACTTCTGCTAATGAAACTTCCGGTCCCTCAAATAACAAGCTACACATTTCTCACAACATCAATGAGCGTGCCGTCTCGATATTCAATCAATGCCACTACTTTATCGCCATAATGAATGGCTTCAGGCGTTCCAACAATCTGGTAAGCTTTCTCTTTTAACTCTTCGATCGTATACTGAGGCACATCTAGTGTTTTAAAATGTTCAATCAAATCTTGACGATCTGGATTGATGGCAATCCCTACTTCTGTCACGATCACATCTATACTTGTTCCTGGAGTGACCACTGTATTTACTTTGTCAACGATCGTTGGAATTCTGCCTCGCACTAAGGGTGAAATAACGAGACTCATTTTGCATGCCATACTCGTATCAGAGTGCCCGCCTGACGCTCCCCGAATCACACCATCGGATCCTGTCATCACGTTCACATTGTAGTCTGTATCGATTTCCAATGCGGACAAAATAGCGGTATCTAATTGGTTGATCACTGATCCTTTACTTAACGGCGAAGCATACATCTCAGCATCGATTTCATAGTGTCCTGCATTGCTTCCTAATGAAACGGCTGAAGAATGATCGAAATCTTGTACATCAATGATTTTTTCAACCAATCCTTCCTCCAATAGTTCCACCATTGCATTGGTAATACCGCCTAATGCAAAGCTCGCTTTTATTCCATCTTTAAGCATCGCTTCGCGCAAAAAGCGGGAAACAGCTAATGCAGCACCACCGGTACCTGTTTGAAAGGAGAATCCCTCTTTATAGTAAGGAGAATTTGTGATCACTTTTGCTGCGTATTCTGCGATCAATAGTTCTTTCGGATTTTTGGTAAAGCGGGTGGCTCCTTTGGCAATCCCTTGTGGGTCACCGATTGCTTCCACTTCAACCACATAATCCACGTCGGTTTGCGGAATACTGATTGGTGTATTCGGAAATGGCACGAGCGTATCTGTGATGATCACGACTTTGTCTGCATATTTTGCATCGATCATTGCGTAACCTAATGAACCACAGGTTGCTTTTCCCACCGTACCATTGGCATTGCCATAGGCATCTGCACTTGGTGCGCCTAAAAAAGCCACATCGATATGCACATCTCCAGCTGCAATGGCCCGAGCCCGACCGCCATGTGAACGGATCACAACAGGATTTTCCATGATTCCTGCTGAAATAGCAGCACCCACATTGTCTCTCAATCCGCTGGAAGTAATATTGGTTACAACGCCATTTTTGATATGGTCAATCAACGGTGCATGGACATTTGCGATGGAGCTAGGGGCAATAGAAATATTTTTGATACCCAGACCAGCAATTTCTTCCAAGACCATATTCATGACATAATCGCCTTCACGAAAATGATGGTGGAAGGAAATCGTCATGCCATCTTTCAGCCCTGTCTTTTCGATCGCCTCGCGAATACTGCTAAGAAGTTTGGTATCTCTTGGACGAACGGGGGTAACGGTACGACTTGCTTCTTGATACGTATCGATATGCGCCAATTCCCCTTCAAAAACACCGTATTGGTCAGCATATACTTGTGGAATATCTTTTCCTACTTTATTCATGACCATGCCTAAATATCCTCCTCCGTAATCAACTTCGCTGCCTTAGCCAATGCAATCACTCGCTGTGCACGTTCAACGATTGGCTTGTCTACCATTTTCCCATTGACTGAAATAACTCCAGAGCCTTTCGCTTCGGCCTCGCGAATTCCCCAGATAACTTCTTTGGCATTCTGGATTTCTTTGTCTGTCGGTGTATAAATAGCATTTACCAACGGAATTTGTCGTGGATTGATCACTGACTTTCCATCAAATCCTAGCTGCTTGATTTGTTGCACTTCATTTTGGAATCCTTCTACATTGTCCACATCGGAATAGACAGTATCGATAGCCGCAATTCCTGCAGCTCTGGCTGCATGCAGAATCATGTTGCGGGCAAAGGATAATTCCTGTCCATCCGGATAGCGCTTGGTTTTCATATTTGTGACGTAATCTTCTGCTCCTAAAGCAATTCCGATCAGTCGCTCTGACGCTTTGGCAATCTCCCGTGCGTTCAATACCCCTTCTGCAGATTCGATGGCTGCCATCATTTTCGTTGTGCCCACTGGAATCTGATTGTCTTTTTCAACAGATGTAATGACCGCATCCACATCTAAAATATCTTGTGCCGTCTCTGTTTTTGGTAAGCGAATAACCTCAACGCCAGCCAAAACCATTGCTTCGACATCTTGGGCGCCACCTGCCTCCAAACTATTAATCCGTACGACTGTTTCTACATTGCTGTAATCAAATGTTTTCAATGCAAAGTGAACCAATGTACGCGCGGAGTCTTTTTCTTTAAGAGAAACTGCATCTTCTAAATCAAACATAATTGAGTCTGCACCATATAAGGGTGCGTCCCTTAGCATTGCTGCATTTGCACCTGGAACAAACATCATGGTTCTTCTTAAGCGTTCCATGAATCAATCTCCTTCCAATCATATTCGTCTTTTTTTGCTGCCCGATGAATCGCGGTAATGGTTCGAGCTTGAATCGTACAATCCAAAGCGCCTTTATCAACGGCAGCTACTCGAACAGACTTGATCCCTAAATTTTTGATGGTCTCTTCGATCACCTTTTTGATTTGTTGACCAAATTGTTTCTCTACACTGCTTTCCAAAGAAATTTGGATTTCGTCTGCTTCAGTCGGCTCGACAGTAATCAAAATGTCGCTTGACTCTACTGTACCGGCTACTGCGATTTGTGTAATTTCCATATGGTTTCACCTCTCGTTTTTTAAATAATGATATGTCGTTGATGGCAAAAATTGTCTCAAACGGCGGTCATCCTGATTTTTCAAGGCTTCTCTAACTTTGGTAGCACTGATGATCTCACCATCAATACTCAATCTAGGTAAAATAACCAATTCTAATGAGTCGCCAAACATTTCCTGCATCGCATGATTATACGTATCGGTCACCTTTGAATAGGGTTCTTCTCCGACAAACCGTGTCCGAATGTCTAATACAGGTGCTATCTTCTCTTTAAACAGTTGCGCATCAACCTTTGCCTGGATCTTCGCTACTGTTTCTATGGCACTGTCTTTCAGAAAGTAGGAAGGAAACGTTGCGGAAGATACAAGGTAATCATTGGTGGGAAAAACTGTTACATTGGACAAGTGTGCGACTCCACGTTTTACCATTTCCATCCGATCTGCAGTCGAAAACTCTGAACGATCTTCGGATAACACAAAGACATAAACTTGCTGACTCTGCTGCGCAGCTGTCTCGACAAGATACTGATGTCCTTTGGTAAAGGGATTGGCATTCATCACTATCCCGCTTCCGATCCCCATTTTTTTCCCTTTAGCCAGCGTAGAAAGATAGCTCGCAAAATTTGGCAATCCTCGTTCCATAAAAAGAATTTCTGAGGTTGCGATGATTTTCTGAAACCCTAGTGAGCGAAAGATCAATTCATTGCTGGGTTTTGAATACAAGAAATAATGTTGTTCCCCTTCTTCTGCCAAGCGATCAACCAGATGTTGAATGATGTCCGTCAGTAGATTTTCTGATTGAAAGGCTTTGCAAACAACCAAGCATTTCAATATGTTGTGATAATAGGATCCAGTAGCAACCAGTAAATCGTTATCGTAGATTCCCACTGTGTAATCAAGTTCTTCCTCTTTATTCAGACCGGCTCGATCCATCAAGGAAGCCCACTGTTTATAGACTCCTTGATCTCTTAGCCATAGCCGTTTTAATGAATACATAAACGTCTCTTCTTTATCTTTTTATTTTTTTATTGGAAAAAGTTTGCTAAGCAGCATCGAAGCAAGATAGATAATCAAGATAACCACGAAGACGCCGCCCCATCCCAGCACTAATAATTCCAGTGATTTCATTAAATCTGCTGACATCGAATCTCTCCTTTCTTAGGTTAGTAAGGCAAGCAATAAACCACCTGCAATAACTGAAGCAATCTGACCAGAAACATTGGCACCGGCTGCATGCATCAAAATAAAGTTTTGTGGGTCTTCATCCGTTGCCATTTTTTGGATCACTCGACTTGACATAGGAAATGCAGAAATCCCCGCGGCTCCAATCATTGGATTGATTTTTTCTTTTCTGAACAGGTTCAGCACTTTTGCAAACAAGACACCACCTACAGAGTCCATGATGAAGGCAACCAGGCCTAAAGCGATCACCATCAATGTATCGACTTGCAAAAATTCTTCATACTGCATTTTTACTGAGATAGAGAGCCCCAACAAAATACTAATGATATTTACCAGCTCATTTTGAGCTGTGATAGAAAGTCGGTCTAATACGCCGCATTCTCTCAAGAGATTTCCGAACATCAAGAAACCAACTAATGGCAGAGATACAGGGGCAATGAGCCCGGCAACGACAGAGATAACGATCGGAAAAAGAATTTTTGCTGTTTGCGAGACTTCGCCAGCGCGATAATTCATATGAATCGAACGCTCTTTTTTCGTTGTGACCGCCTTGATCGCAACCGGCTGAATGATCGGCACCAAAGCCATATAAGAATAAGCTGCAACCATGATTGCTCCCATATATTTGGAATTCAAAGTGTTGGCTACAAAGATGGATGTTGGACCATCGGCGGCTCCAATGATTCCAATGGAAGCTGCATCATTTAAATCAAATCCAAATAAAACAGCGACGATAATCGTAAAGAAAATACCAAATTGGGCTGCAGCCCCAAATAAAAGCAGAAAAGGATTTTGGAGCAGCGGACCGAAGTCGATCATGGCACCAATTCCGATAAACAAAAGCAATGGAAATAACTCGGTTGAGATCCCCATATCAAACAATACTTGAAAAGGACCAGGTTCCCCGCCAGCACTCAAAACACCAGAGTTCGGGAAATTTACTAAAATCGTTCCTAGTCCCATCGGAACTAGTAGTGTTGGTTCATATTCTTTTTTGATTCCTAAATACATCAGGATGCCACCGACTACCATCATGACAATCCGTCCGGGTTCTTGTCCCATCCCTAAAAAGCCTTCAATCAGAGTTTCCACTAACGTCACTTCCTCTATTCATTAAATTTTTTATTGATTCATCCCTATTAATGAATCGTAATCAATGGGTCACCAGGATTGACCATCTCTCCTTGATTGACATGAATACCAGCTACCGTTCCCGCTTTTCCGGCAACAATCTCATTTTCCATTTTCATGGCTTCTAATATCATCAATGGTTGATTTTCCGCCACAGTATCTCCAACATTCACTAAGATTCTCAAAATCGTTCCCGGCATTGGAGAAGGCATGGCATCTGCGCCTGCGGCAATGGGTGCCTCAGAAACAGATGGTGCCTCGGATGCGGCTGGTGTTGCGGTTTGCGGAGCTGGTGTTTCAACTACAGGTTGAACGGGTAGTACAGGTTGTGGTGTACCACCGATTTCTTCCATCTCTACTAGATATTCTTTGCCATCAATCGAAATTTTAAATTTACGTAACATTGTTTTTCCTCCAAAATGCTAATTTTTGTTGATTCTTCGAATAACAAACTGACTCTTTTCATTTAATCCAGCAGCTAGACTTGACGCGATGATGGAAACAAGTTTCGCCTCCGGATTGCGCTGCATTACTTTCTTGACCACAAATTGGCTCTTAGGTTGATCACCTGCCGCAATGGCTGTCGCGATCAAACTAACAAGTTGATATTCTTCTTCACTAGCTTCGATATATGCAGGAACCGCTTTCCATTTCATTTCAGATTCATTATCATCGAGCGTTTCAGAAGATGTTTTTGTTATTTCTTGATGTGGTTCACTTTTTTTGAACAGTCGGGCGAATAATCCCATGAAGTTACTCCTTTCATTTTTTTCGTTCTCAACCACATTATATTGATAATAGACCAATCCGGTAGTTCTAAATCAAAGATTATTGTTTTTTTTCTGTTCCTATTTCTTCGTCTTACAACAAAAAGGCTTATAAACATTGTTAAATCAACGTTTATCAACCGTTAAGATTTTATTAATATCTTGTTAAGCCTCTTTTAAGAACACCTATACCAAATTGTTTTTTTCCTGTTCTTTTTCAGAATTCAATCTATCTTATCAAATGAATATTGCTTATTCTATAGTCGTCAAACGGAAAAGCTAATTGTTTCCAATACGTGTCTTTCTCCCCCAAAAGGCATGAAGCTTTGTTTTTTATTGGAATGAATTGGCACCGTTTACAAAAACAGAAATTATTAAATCAGTTGTAGAAAGGAAGAAAAATATGTTATTGACGGTTTTATCTTATGCCATGATTATTGTCTTTATGTTTGTAATCATGAAAAAGAAAATGTCTCCATTCACTTCTTTGGTGGTCATTCCTTTGATTTTCACCTTAGTTGCAATGGTGTCAGGAGTATCCAAAGAAGGAAACATCGGGGATTTTGTTCTAGAAGGAATCAAAACAACTTCTAATACGGGGATTATGTTGCTGTTTGCGATACTATACTTCTCGATCATGCTGGACGCTGGATTATTTGATCCGATTACAAAAAAAATGATCTATTTCGCAAAAGGCGATCCGATGAAAGTTTTGATGGCAACTGCTGTCGTTGCGGCCACCGTTTCTTTAAATGGGGATGGAACGACTACTACCCTGATCTGCTGTTCAGCCTTTATTCCGATTTATAAAAAATTAAACATGAAAATGATGAACCTTGGGGTACTGGTGATCTTGCAAAATACCATTATGAACTTGCTCCCTTGGGGAGGACCTACTGCTCGAGCTATGGCCGTTTTAGAAGTTGATGCCGATATCCTTACTTATCTGGCACCAGGAATGATCATCTCAGTTCTTTATGTCATCTTCTTTGTTGCTCGCAGAATGGGGAAACAGGAACGGGCACGCTTAGGAATCACTGAATTGACTGCAGATGAAATCGAAGAAATGACAACGGTAACAGACCCTGAAACACTACAGATTCGCCGGCCAAAAAACTTTCTTTTCAATGGTATCTTGACGATTGGATTGATTGCATGGCTCGTAGCTAGCTCATTCATTGATTCGATTGCACTGCCACCACTTTTGTTGTTCTTAGTTGGAACGTGTATTGCTTTAATGGTCAACTACCCTGTTTTAAAAGACCAATCTTCACGAATTGGAGCCAATGGCGGAGATGCTGTTCAAGTCGTTATCTTAGTCTTTGCAGCGGGCGTATTTATGGGATTGTTCCAAGGTTCAGGTATGGCAGAAGCATTGGCTAACAGCTTTACTCACATTATTCCGAAAGAATTAGCCGGCTTCTGGGGGCTAGTTATCGCCCTTATTTCTGCGCCAGGTACCTTCTTCATCTCAAATGATGGTTTCTATTTTGGTGTGCTACCTGTATTAGCAGAAGCAGGGCGTGCTTATGGCTTTACCAATATGCAGATGGCTCTTGCTTCATTGATGGGACAGGCGTTCCACTTATTAAGCCCATTGGTTGCCTTTATCTACTTGCTGTTACGTTTGACTGGATTGGATATGGGTCAATGGCAAAAAGAATCAGCAAAATATGCATTGGGAATCTTTGTCATCTTTATCGTTACCATTGTGTTATTAGGTCATATGCCGCTTTACATTCCACAATAATATTCAGGATTGATAGGGACGGGTCGTCATTGCGGTCTCGTCCCTATTTTTATTAGTAATACATGAGGAAATCAAAGAAAATCTTGAAAAAAATTTACTAGCATGTTTTATTTTCAGAGGTATCATGAGAAATGAGGAAAATAAATGAGTAATATAGTTGAAGCCGTTAAAAAAAATCTTGATTTAACACAAAACAAAACATTAAACGTTCTGATTTATGAAGCGTTTCGAAAAACCATCATCCTTGGTGATATTCCAGCAGGTACTCGAATCAACGAGAAAGTCTTTGCTGAAGAATTGAACATTAGTCGAACTCCTATTCGCCTGGCTATGAAGCAATTAGTGAATGAAAAACTTGTCGAACATATTCCTAAAGCTGGAATCGTCGTCAAAGGTATTCGTATCAAAGATGCCTACGAAATTTATGATATCCGTAAATCATTAGATACCCTAGCAACGATCAAAGCCATGAATCAAATGACTGAAGCAGATTTCCAAGAACTGCAAACATTATTAGAACAAGGGGAACAATATAATGAGGCCGATGAAATAGAGCTGGTTTTAAAAAATTTCTCTGATTTCAACGCATTTATCTATGAAAAAAGTCAAATGCCTCGCTTAAAATCAATTGTCCTAGAACTACAAGCCTATCTCGTTTATTTTCGCGACATCGCTATCCGTTCGACGAAACGAAGAGATAAAGCATTGGAAGAACACTGGCTGATTTTTCGCGGGATGAAAACAAAAAATGTCGAACAAATCACGCTGATCACGCATGAACACCTTGATCGATCCTTGCAGTTTATTTTGGCGGAAATGGAGCGTAGACAAATTGACTGAGTCCCTTTCGAACCAGATTACCGACTATGCCTTCAAAGCATTGTTCTATGAAGTCAGTCTCAGTCCTAAACCTGGACTTGTGGATCCCTTGACAACCGGTGCGCACCAAGACATGAACTTATTCACATTTATCGATAGCACGATCAGCTTACGTCCTTATTTTCAACAGTACCTACATGCAGGGCTGACACACAAAGGAACCCCTAGGGAGTTGTTTGATAAGCTTAGAAAAATCGGAGTAGCTGCAGAAAAAGCCATGCTGCGTGCAACACATGCCATCAATACGCATAAAGGAGCCAATTTTTCTTTTGCAGTCATTTTAGGGGCGACTGGCTGGTACTTGCAAGAAAAGGCATTGCCTTTAATAAAAGAAGATAGTGAGAGGATTTTGACTTACACGCAGCAAATGACAAACCACCTACTCGCAGAAGATTTCAAAGACTTAGAGATAAAGACCCAGCTCACTTATGGCGAAAAGCTTTATCTGGAATACGGAATAACCGGAATTCGAGGAGAAGCCGCAGCAGGCTACCCTAGTTTGTCGCATAAACTACTCCCCTTTCTACGGACAACTGTTGATTTCCCAATGGAGGAACGTTTATTGCGGGGACTGATTTTCTTGATGAGTGAAATCGAAGATGGGAATTTATTGCATCGCGGTGGTTTATCCGCTTGGCAAACAGTGAAAGAAGAAAGCAAAAAAATTCACCAAGCCACCTTCTCAAAAGAAGAATTGCTTGATGAATTACAAAGCTATGATAGGATTTTGACTCAACGCCACTTAAGTCCTGGAGGTTCTGCAGATCTATTGGCATTAGGTATTTATTTTGCTCAACTAGAAGAGATCCTTTAAACACCATCGGGCAAAAAGGTATAGCCTAATCCCCATACTGTCTTGATATAGCGAGCTTGCTTTGGATCATCTTCAATCTTATTTCTTAAATGATTGATAAAAACCATGACCGTATTTGCGTCTAGCTCACTGCCGTTCCATACGCTTTGATAGATTTGTTCTTTCGAAAAAACTTGATCCGGGTTTTCTATAAAAAATTGCATCAATTTTGTTTCCTTGGATGAGAGCTTGATTGGTTCTTCCTTTTTGTAGAGTTGGTAGCGAGACTTGTCAAAGCAGAAATCTCCAATCATGATTTTGCTCTCTTTTGAAAGGGCACGATGCTCTTTGATAACTTGCCCTCTATCAAGGGTCACTGTTACTTGTGCTCTTAATAAGTTAGGCAAAAATGGCTTGGTAATATAATAATCTCCACCCATTTCCAATCCAGTAATGATGTCTTCTTCATTTTTCTTGCCACTGAGAAAAATGATCGGGACAAGTGGATCTTCTTCACGTATAATCTGAGCAAGATAGTACCCATCGTTTTCATGTTCTAAACTAATGTCCAATAAAAATAAATCAAATTTTACCCGTGTCATGATATCGACTGTCTTTTCAACCGAATCACTTTGATAAATCAAGATTCCGGTCGATTGGAGTGATTTCCATATCAATCGTCGTATTGCTGGATCATCATCAACGACAAGAATTTTTTCGTTTCTCACTTTTTTTCCTCCTAGTTCTTTGGATCAAATTATTAAAGGGAGCGTTTTTTATGAAAAAGCCTTCAAGCAGATTGCTTGTTCTAGGAATGATGACCGTCCTCTTTTTGACTGTATTAGGAATGGTCATCACAGCAAACAGCTATCAGCAGACACAAAAACATGCGTTAAAAATGGGGGAGAATCAACTAGCCAAAATCAATGACTCTGTAATCAAAATATTGCGATTGGAAATCAAATCTTACACTTTAGCACTGGAAGATTATGCTTCGAATATTTTTAATGAAAAAAATTACCATGAACTGATCGAAGACACTCAGTTGGACAACAGTCTCCTATTCAAGACCTCGGCTGCCGCCGGATTATATCTTGTTTCACCAACGGGCACTCTCCTTTCTGGCAAAGACATCCATGCTGACCAATTTGTTAAAGAACCTGTCAAAGTCACGGCTTTTGATCAAGATCCCCTTTATCTCAAAGCTTTAAAGGGTTCGGTTCTTCAAAACGGCGAAGCTTACTTTGCTGATGATACGTCTTATGTCAATTTATATCGACCGGTCTATGACAAGCATCATGTGCTTCAATCTATCTTGGTTCTGCCAATCAATCTTGAAGAGCTATATCAGCAAGAGATTGACACAACAGAAAACCAAAATGGCTATACGATGGTCAAAAATGAAGAAATGAAAGTGCTCATGCACCCTTCCACCGAACAAATCGGATTAGACATCATCAATGGGCGAAAGCTGAAATATCCTGACCTCGACTACAGCGATTTGGCTCATTTAGAAGATGTCCAAAAGACCAATGAAAAAGGAACATTAAGCTACAATTCTTACTGGTGGACAGAAGAAGACCCCAAAAAAGTTTTAAAAATCTCAGCCTATGAATGGATTACGGTTGGGGATGCACGCTGGATCGTTGCCAGTTCATCGGACTTTTATGAACGAAATGGACTCGCACTGCAAAAAAATCTGATCATACTTGGCTTACTGACCATTCTCTTAGCAATCATCATTCTTTTAGCAGTCAGTTTTAGTCATTACAATCGCCAAAACCGGACCTATATCGAAAATCTGCGTTTAGTTGAACGGCAAAATTTTTTGAAGGAAAAGCATGCCCTTGAAAAATCAATGATGCAAAAATCGCAATTGGAAACAGTAGGTCTGCTAACCACTACCATTGTTCATGACATGAATAATTTTCTTACTCCGATGATCGGAAATCTGCAACTGTTGATTGAAGAATACCAGTCAAACGAAGCGCTCGTTGCTGATCTAAATGAAGTCTACCAAGCAGCGCAAAAAGGCCAAAACCTGTCTACGAATGTATTGCGCTTTACTAAGACTGGAATCAAAACGAAAGAATCCCTCTCGATCGAAGAAGTGGTATCAGGAGCCATTGACACCATGCGCGTACTCGTACCAAAGAAAGTCACATTGTCCTATCAAGCTTCTTTTGTGGGCACTGCACTCATTGAAGCCAGTGACTTACAAGTTATTTTATACAATTTGATCACCAATGCTTATCAGGCTCAGCCAGAAAACCCGCACATCCAAGTCAGACTTAGTGCAGCAGCAGATAAGCAGTTGACAGCATTCCAAAACCATTCACTTGCTTATTGCGACAAACATTTTGCGCAACTTACCGTGACAGATAATGGTCCAGGGATCCCGAAAGAAATAGAAAGTAAAATGTTCACGCCTTTTTTCACAACGAAGACAGAGTCCAATGGAACTGGTCTCGGCTTATTCATCGTCTCATCGATTGCTAAGAAAAACGATTGGATCTTACAAGTAAAAAGCACCGTCTATGGAACGACCTTTACACTAGGGATTCCAGTAGATAGCGGCAACGTTCAGTAATCGCTTGCATTACTTATCTAAGCCTTTTGTTCGTTCATTCACTATACCTTTATTATAACGAAAAAGAATGAAGGTTTGACGAAAAGTACAATAAAAAACCAGCTATTGTTTGTCGTCATCAGCCGAAACTCATTTTAGTTTGTCACGGAAATTCCCTCTTGTTTTTCTGCAATGAAAAAATTACAGGATAGCTCATCGCGTGATTATTAGCGCCAGCTTCTGTTCTGCTTTTATGTCATTAAAGCCCTTCTCAAGGGCTTTTTTTGTTGCAGCTGTTTTTAATTGCCGCGATGATTTTACAAAAATCAAAAGTTTTAAGGTGTGTTCGCTTTACAAAAGAGAACGTATGTTTGTATTATACAACTAGGGAGGCGTTTTTGATGGGGAGATTTAATTATGAAGAAGAACCGTTACGGGATATTTTGTTCATTGATGTAAAATCTTTCTATGCATCTGTCGAATGTGTCCAGAGAGGGCTAGATCCTTTGACCGCCTTGCTAGTAGTCATGTCTCATTCAGATAACACAGGAAACGGATTAGTCTTGGCAGCTTCGCCAATGGCGAAAACTGTTCTGGGGATCACCAATGTCACTCGTGCTGACAACTTGCCCAACCACCCGGATCTATATAAAGTTTCACCTCGCATGAATCTATATATCAAAGAAAATTTGAAAGTCAACAACGTTTATCGGAACTATGTGGCGGATGAAGATCTCTTACTCTATTCAATTGATGAGTCGCTGATGGATGTGACGCAAACGTTACATTTATTTTTTCCTGATCCTTCTCTTTCTAGAAGCGAGAAGCGGCACAAAATGGCAGAAAAAATCAAAGCCCATGTCTTCAAAGCGACCGGACTGCGGGTAACTGTCGGGATCGGTGATAATCCTCTTCTTGCAAAATTGGCCCTCGATACCGAAGCAAAGAAAAATCCCACCTTCATTGCCGAATGGACATATCAAGATGTGGAAAGCAAAGTATGGGGAATTTCGCAGATGACTGATTTTTGGGGGATTGGTTCTCGAACCCAAAAACGATTGACTCAGTTGGGGATCGAATCGATCAAAGCATTGGCTCATGCTGATCCAGATTTTTTGCGCAGCCGTATGGGCATCATTGGGGAACAATTATACCACCATGCCAACGGGATCGATCGAACGATTTTAGCAGAACCAGCCCCAAAGACAATGGAAAAAAGTTATGGCAATAATCAAGTCTTAAATCGAAATTATTACTTGCAGAGCGAGATCGAATTAGTTATCAAAGAAATGGCAGAACAAGTCGCCGCCCGAATCCGCCGTGAAGGCTGCCAAACACAATGTATCCATCTCTATATTGGAACAGCTTTTGGAGAGACACAGAAGGGCTTTGCCCACCAAATGAAAATCCCTGCGACAGATAACACCAAACTATTGATTGCTCACGCACTGTTCTTATTTCGCAAATACTACACAGGACAAGTGGTTCGTCATGTGGGGATCACTTATTCGAGACTGGTTTTTACCCAAAGCGTTCAGCTCGATTTGTTCCAAGATCCGGAAGAACAACTAAAACAGCGAAAGCTTGATTTACTGATCGATAAAATTCGCGCCAAATATGGATTTACTTCAATCGTTCATGCTGCCAGCAAATTAGAAGGCGGACGAGCGATTGCACGGGCGAATCTCGTTGGTGGTCATGCCGGTGGAATGGATGGTATCTCAAACGAACCTCAAGGCAAAGCAGTTCGTCCAAAATAGGATGGCTGCTAAGCATTTTGCTATACGCCTATCTCTTTTGCTGATAAATTGAATCTGTGGACCAGCCGGAATTCACAGCATTGCTAAAAAGGAGGAAACACCATGTGTGGGAGATATTTATTTGATCCAAGGACGGGTGAGCTGTCTGATTATTATCAAGAACTAGTCACGATAGCTAAAGAACAAAACAAAAAAATCGCTGTTGATGAAGTTTTCCCTTCCAACCAGGTCGTCACGCTGATTGCCGATGACACGCAGCAAATCGTACCGATCCTAACCCATTGGGGCTTTACTGGTTTCAAAAAAGGCCAACTTTTAATCAATGCCCGAGCAGAAACCGTAGAAGAAAAACGTACTTTCAAGAAGCCATTTCTGGAAAAACGCTGTGCCTTTCCAATGTCTGGCTTTTATGAGTGGGATAGCGATAAGCACAAGTTTCTCTTTGACTCCTCGGAGCCCCTCTACCTTGCTGGTTTCTATCGGAACCATTCTACTGCCAGCGGTTCGGAAGATGAATCCATTATTTTGACGACCAAGCCCAATGCAACGATTGCACCAATCCATGATCGGATGCCTGTTTTGTTGTCGAAGGCAGATGTTTTGCCTTGGATCACGGATGTGACTTTCGCAAGAAACTATCTACTCCAAACGATGCCTGATATTCACCCACAACCTGTTTCGTAAACCAAAACGCCGCCAGAAGAATTTGCTTCTTCTGACGGCTTTTTTTAGCGAGTGACGGCTTTAATAAACAGTAAAGGTCCGTCCTGTCATGATACCAAAAACTGATTTTTCATAGGCAGCAAAAACTTTTTCATCCGCGACAGGCAGAAAGCCTTGGAATGAGGGAGCATAGGTCTCCCAAGAGCCTGCCAGCGCATTCGGACTGACCGCATTGATACGAATGCCACGACCAATTTCTAACGCCGCTGAAGCAACAAAAGCACCGATTGCGCCATTCACCAATGCCGAAGAAGTACCCATCGGAATAAACTCGTCTTGAATGATGCCTGAGGTCAACGTGATACTGCCGCCCTCCGTTAAATAATGCTGTCCGATCAACACTAGATTGACTTGGCCTTGCAGCTTGCTGTCAATGGAGCGCTGATTTTCTTCCGGTGTCAACTCCGCAAAAGGTTTGAAGACGGTACTACCCGCTGCGGAAATAATAGCATCTACAGTACCGATCTCTGAAAACAGCGTCCGAATACTTTCTGGATCAGCAATCTCCACCCGGTAGTCCCCTGCACTTCGACTCGCCCTGATAACCTCAACAGATTTGTCTTGTAAACCAGCCAGCAAAATTTTCCCTAACGTTCCGGTATGTCCCACTAAAAGAACTTTCATCCAATCATCTCATTTCGCTTATTTTTTCTCATTCTACGGCAGATTTTTTCTTTTTACAAACGTTAGCTGTCCTTTTCCTCTTTCTCCTCTTTCTGTGCAGGTAAGTCTTGATTTAAGAGGATTGGATAAAGACAGCTATTGTCAAATTACGAAAAAAGTTTGAATGTTTTGTGAAACGCCTTCCTTGTAAAAGGACTTCTATGGTATAACTCTAAAAAAGAAGGTGAAGCTTATGAAAAAAGAAGAACTTTGTACAAGTAAATCCTATTTAGCGAAAGTAATCGGACAACCTACCTTACAAAAGATCAAGATCGTTCGCTTACTGAGCAATACAGCGACTGTCGAACTTTTAGAAGGGGGCAACTACGGCGTAGCCAAACTCAGTGACATCCAGCCATTGACCGATTAGCGGTTAGTAAAGACTGCTCTAAAAAAGCGTCAAGCAAACAAGGAAATTCCTAGGCTTGACGCTTCTTCTATCTTATTAAAAAAGTGAGTCTTATCCTTGATGAATCAGAGTTGCTCTGACTGCATTTGGTACATTTGCTGATAGATTCCCCCAGCTTGTATCAGACTGGCATGATTGCCCCGTTCAACGATTCTACCTTGATCTAAAACTAGGATTTGCTCAGCTTGCTTAATCGTTGATAAGCGGTGAGCGATCATAAAAGTGGTCCGTCCTTTTTGCAAGACTGTCATTGCTTTTTGAATGATTGACTCCGTTTCGGTATCAACGTGACTCGTTGCTTCATCTAGAATCAAGATTTTTGGATCAAATACCAAAGCACGGGCAAAGCTGATCAATTGACGTTCGCCACTGGAAAACTCATTGCCCTTTTCTACGACGGGATGATGGATACCTTTCGGGTAACGCGTCAGCAGGTAACCGGCACCAACTTTTTCTAATGCGGATAGGATCATCTCTTCTGTGATTGACGGATCATTCATACCGATATTGCTGGCAATCGTTCCTGTAAACAGATAGGGATCTTGCATCACGATCGCCATCGAACGACGAACGCTGTGACGGTCGAATGCTTCGATCACTTGATCATCGATCGTGATAGTCCCTGCTTGAGGGTCATAAAAACGGAACAGTAAGTTCAAGATACTGGATTTCCCAGATCCTGTATGCCCTACTAATGCGACTGTTTCACCTGCAGATACTTGAAAATCAATCTCGTGTAAAACAGCTTGCTCTGGGTCATATCCAAAGGTTACTTGATTGAAAGAAACATTTCCTTCTTTGATCGCAATAACTGCTTCTTGCTGTTTTTCAATTGGCTGATCAGCAAACTCGAAGACTCGTTTGCCAGCAGCTAGCGATTGCTGAACATTGGTGATCGTTTGGACCAGACCTTCGATTGGGTCATAGAGTCGATTGATATAATCAATAAAGGCATAAAGCAAACCTGCGGAGATAGCGAGCCGACCATCCAAGAAGAATGCCGATAATGTCGTGATCAGAATCAGGATCGTTGAATTCCGCAAAAGATTGCCCAATCCCCAGGCAATACTCGAATCCAATAACAGATACTTTCGACCTGTCTGAAACCATTTCTCGACGGTTTCATTGAATTCTTTCTGCAGTTGGCCTTCTCTCTGAAAGGCCTGAATAACTGCCATTCCTTGAACAAATTCATTTAACTGACCACTGATTTGAGAAATATATTCCCGCATGGCAATATTATAACGGGAAGCATACTTCGTATAGACATGTTGCCAAATACCCAGAATCGGAATCAGAATAAGCATAGCCAATCCTAGAGTATGATTCAGGAAAAAGAGTGCCAAGAAAGCCCCAATGATTTGAATGATATTGCTCATCAAATTACTGATGACGATCACATAGAAATTGGAGCGCAAAACTTCCGTGTCATTCGTGATTCGCGCGACTACTTTCCCAGCAGGAATCTGATCAAAATAAGAAACGGGCAATTGGTGCATATGGTCAAAAAGCTGGTCCCGCATTTTCTTCACAATGCGATTTGACATTTTACGCAGCTGCAGCAAGCTGATATAACGAAAGAGCGAGCCAATCAAATTGATCAGCAAGTAACCCGCTAATAATTGGATCAAGAAAAGGATATTCAAATTCCCTGTCTCAACCGATGGAGTCATGACGCCGTCAATCAATCGTTTGGCAATCAGCGGTGATGTCAATTCCAGTGCAGCACCTAGCAGTAGCAATACTGCACCGATCGAAAATTGTTTTTTGTAATAGCCTACATAAGACAGCAGGCGCTTAATCGTTGAGAACATCTTGATCGTCCTCCTTTAACTGTTGATGATAATATTGCTCTTGGTACCATCCAGGAACTGCGATCAGCTCCTGATGGGTCCCTCTTTGGATAACATGCCCCTCTTCCAAAACAATCACTTGATCGGCGTCCGTGATGGCGGATAAGCGGTGGGTCACGATGATCGAAGTCGGTGCATCTGTCATTGCTTTAAGGTTTGCGATGATCGTTTGCTCTGTTTTTGCATCGACAGCTGACAAAGCATCATCCAGCAACAGTACATCACTCCTTCGCAGAAAGGCCCGTGCTAGCGACAAACGTTGCTTTTGACCCCCTGATAAAGAAACTCCCTTTTCACCGACTAATGTTTCAAGGCCTTCTGGCATCCGTTTGATGTCTTCAGCGAAACATGCGAGTGATAACGCTTGCCATAAGCGTTCTTCGGATGCGTCTGGGTCCCCGAACAATAGGTTTTCGCGAATCGTTCGTGAAAACAACGTATGCTCTTGCGGAACTTCCGCAAAGTGACGACGAATCTCTTCTGTCTGAAAAGCAGTCAAAGGCTGCCCATTGATCATTGGCATTTGATTTGAATACGGGTACCGATGTCCGAACTGACGTAGCAAGGAAGTCTTACCACTACCTGTTTTGCCGACGATCCCCAACACTTCTCCTTTGGTAATAGTCAGATCAACGTCTTGTAAGACAAATCGTTCCGTATTCGGATATTTGAAACTGTACTCAGAGAATTCAATTGTTTGGATCATCGGTACAAGTTGTTGTCCTGTAGATTCTAGCTGATCGCCAGTCTGCAATACTTCATTGATCCGACGCCAAGAAGCAGCCCCTTGCTGCATCACATTTACCAGATCTCCTGCTGAAATCATCGGCCAAACCACCATCGTTAGATAGACTTGGAAAGATACCATCGCACCAATAGTGATTTGTTGATTGGCTACTAGGAAAGCCCCGATCCCGAAACTCATCACAAAACTAATCGCCAAAATAATTGTAATCAGCGGCCCAAAACGGGAATCAATCTCGGAAACGATGTCGTTTTTTTCACGAGTTTCTGTTGTTTTTTGCTGAAATTGCTGCGTCGTTGCTGCTTCTAAGCCGAATGCCCGTACCACTCGGATACCATCGATGATCTCCAACACTTCACTATTCATCTCTGAAACAGAGTTTTGTGCTTCTGTAAAAGCTTTATCTACTTGCGAACCCCATTTGAAAATGTAGTACGCCAAGAGGGGCATAGGAATCAGTGCAATGATTGTCAATACCCAAGAGACTGTAATCGCCATCATGGCAACGATGAAACTCAAATAGAGACTCGTATTCAAGAAAACCATCAACCCATAGCCTACGGTCATTCCCATGACTTGAACATCGTCACTAGAACGAGTCATTAAGTCTCCCGTTCGAAACCGATGATAAAAGGGAGCCCCCATGTTTAAGAAATGCTTCATCAATTGCTGACGCAATTGCTTTTGCAAATCGTATGATCCGATAAATAAATTAAATGTCCAAATAAATTCTGCAATATAGCCTAAAAGTATCGCACCGGCAAACAAGCTGACATAGCGAATCAAAATTGCCATCGTAAAGTCATCTTGAATCAGTGCATCAATGAATAAGCGCAAAATATAGATCGGTGCTACATACATCGCACTGGCAATAACCATAAAAATAAATACGATTGCATAACGCAATTTATGCGCTTTAAAATACGTCGTTAATTGTTGTAAAATATATTTCATTTTCTTCCCTCTCAATCTAAAAAAGTACACAAAAAAGCTCTGCCCTTTCGGAAAAAGGACAGAGCATAACGTCAAAAAATATCGACACTATCTGTGTACTAACGGATTACCGAATAAGGGATTAACTACTATTTTGTTGTTTGCGAATTTTGCTGTAACGTTTTGCATCGTAATCCCTCCTTCTTTTTTTATTTGCTGACTACAAGTAACACTTTACAGATAACTATGAGAATTTGCAAGAATTTTTATTAATTTTTTTTAAAACGATTGACTTTCTTATAGTCCTTTTCATCACTTAATGATAAAAAAAGACCCTTTATTCTTTTCCCATTCTGAAAGAATTCTTCTTGTTCTTTTTTCTCTTTTGTCTTGATAATCCTTAGTCTGTCAAGACAAAGGACGCCATTATTTGGCACAAAAAAAAGTTTTTTATAATCCGCCCACAAAGAAATCTGCTTCCAAAAAAAGACTTCCTGCATGGGAAGTCTTTTCTTAAAAAAGTTTCGTTTTTCAACACTTTGTTCTTTACTATTTTAATAATCGACAAACTATTACTCGTTTGAACAGGCTTATGAAGGTCATTTTCGTCTCTTTTTTGCCGCGCTTTTTTTGAAATAGGATGTCCGATACCAGTTCAGAAGATGAAGAAATGGGGAACATCCTTTTAGGTCTTAAATAAAATGTTCATCCTTCAAAAATTCCAATACTTGATTTTTCAATGTATCCGTATCAGAAGCTTCCTGACGACGGTTAGGTGAGACCGCAGGCTGAGCGATCGATTCGACGGTTTCTTGTAGAGATTCTGGCGGCAATTCCAGCAATTGGAAACTATCTACTACAACTTCGGCACCATAGACAGATTGTCCTTCCTTGGTTTCAAAAGGACACATATGCAAATGTCCATTGATTTTAACACTTGCACCTTTCTGGGTATACCGCAAAAAAGTTTCTGCTTGCTTGCCGTTGATAACACAAGCAAACCATTCTGTTTGCAACTGTTCGCTTGTTTGCCACTGTGCAGCGACTGCTAAATTAAACCGTACACACGTATTATTTGCTGCTGCAGAAGCCAGTTGTTCTCGACTGGGCATCTCATTAATTTTCCCAGTAAGGATCACCTTGTTCGTTGCCACGTTACTCCCTCACTCTACATTTTATTTAGACTCGCACTAATGCAAGATTAGCCATAGTCTATCACAAAAAAAATTTCTTGCAATTCTTTTGAGAACATCTATAGTGATCTTCTACAGTTTTTGTCGCTGACTTTTAAACAAAATTTAACCGAGCTTAGCCTTCATCAGTCGTTGAATCTATTTCAGAGACATACGTCCACGTCATGCCATTGTCTTCTGAGGTAAATACGCCTTTGACTGTTCCACCTTTGTAATCCCCCATGGGACCTTGATTGACCATAACTTTCAACTTTCCATCTTCTAGATAAGGTGCTTCAGCAACCACGAAAACCTTCTTCCATTCATCAGGCATTTCAAAAGCAGCTTCCAGCCACGTGTTTCCTCCGTCTGTCGTCACATAGAGACTTGGTTCTGTTGGCGTTACTCCGCCGAAACTCATAAAGCCAACATTCTCGTTGAGGTAGCACGCGTCCGTCAAGAGTCGGCTGATTCCCTTAGCCACTTGCTTTTCCTGCCAAGTCTTGCCACCATCTTGGGTCACATATGAGAGATAGCCTTCCTGCCCCATTACGCGGCCACCCGATAAGAAAATGTAACCAAAACCGTCTTGGCCAAATGTCAATTTGCGAAAACGTACAGCTGCTGTCTGCTCTGCCAGAGCAACATTCTTCCACGTATTTCCTTGATTTTCCGTATAAGTATAATAGACATTTTGAGTTGGACTGCCCTCACTAGCATATTCCGTTCGGATAAATCCAGTCCGTTCAGGAGTCAAAATATAGCTGCCAGCGATCAGCGCTTGTTTGTCGCCACTATACTCGCCGCCAAAAAAATCATCTAACGGATAGGGCAGAATGATTTGATGTTTCCAGCTATCATAAGTTAATTTCAATTGACTCTTACCAATTTCTGTTTTATACGCAATCGTCTGATTCGTTTCCTTTGAGGTGGTCATTTGATTGTTCTTATCGGTGATCGCACTTAGATCTCCCGCATCTACATTCGTGATCGCTTTGTCCCCTTGAGCAGTCGTAGCAACCTTAACTTGCCAACAAATGTCCCGCACAGAACCGTCATCGGAAACTTTCCCCCAATAAGATGTCATCGTCTCACGATTGATCGACTTGGGCCACACAGTAAATTTTACCGTCAGCAGCCCATCTTTATAGGTTGCACCACTCACACTGTAAGAATCGATCCGTACATCTTCTTGCACCTTCACAGAAGAAAAATAGCGCATCAAATCATAAAATAAATTAAATCCTTGTGTATTCGGATCATAGTTAAATTCGCTTTCAAAGGGCAGAAATTGATTAAAATAAGTAACGGGCTGTTCTTTGATAGCGGATTGGTTTACTTGAGAAGTCTCTACAGTTGATGATTTTGAACCACTCGAACTGACCGCTCGTCCTACAGAAAAGCCAATGATGAACCAGATGACTAGCCCAATCACAATCAGTGTCAAACCGACAGCTAACGCTACCCGAATTGCTGCTATTTTTTTATGCTCTTTCACGGGAAAAACCCACCTTTTGTTTTCAATTACTTGAAGTATAATGAAAAGTTTCTTTTCTCACAAGATGCTTTTTCACTTCTTAAGAAATTAAGAAAAGGGTTCCTCATTAAATAGTTTTTAGAAAAAATAAAAGCATTCGCAAAAAAGTGACATACTTCAGGCTTTCCAAAGATGGAAAAACTGAAGTATGTCATTTCTAACCATTCTACTGTTTCTTTCATATTTATTCTTATATTGCTTCTCTGGTTTCTTCACACACGTTGATTAATGGATCAGATTATTCCTTCAGATACCTTCTAAACATCTCCTATCATCTAATAAATATGTGCGAACTTGCGATACAAAATATAATGAACCAGTAATAAAAAGAGTATCTTTCGATCCCATTTTAGCAACAATCTCCTTAATACCTTGTTGCCACTCTTGATAATATTTAAATTGGCTATTTTCTCGAACAAGATCTTCTTTTTTCAACGCTTTCGGGTAATCGAATGTGGTTATTATAAGGCAATTATTAGGGATTTGCTGCATCTGTCGGATCATTTTCCAACTATTTTTGGTTGTTAGCGCTGAAAACAAAATATATTTCTTTCCTTGTTGAAATTTTTCTGTAACTGTATCAACAAATTCTTTTATGGCATGTGGATTGTGTGCCCCATCGATAATGATCGTCGGTTGTGAACTGATTTTCTCCATACGACCTGGCCATCGCGCTTTTTCTAAAGCTTTCTGTATGCTCTCTTTTTGTATCGCTTTGTTTTGCTGCTGACAATAAAGCAAAAAAAGTTGAAGGGCAGTTGCTGCATTTTCCACTTGGTATTTTCCACATAAAGGAATTCTAAGATTTAAAAATTGAAAGTCTTCATTTTCGAAGTGAAACATTTCTCCACTTATAGAATCCTTAGGACTATGACTTTCAGGGCTTTGCTTCACATAGTGAACTTGGTAAGAGGTATTTTTCTTAGAGAGTGGCGCATTTTTTTTAGAAGCGACTTCTTCAATTATTTTCACTGCATTTTGCGAAATGTTTCCTGTAACAATAGGTATGTTTTTTTTGATAATGCCAGCTTTTTGCAAGGCAATTTCTTCCTCAGTTTCGCCTAATATATCTGTATGATCTAATCCAATCGTAGTAATAGCAGTTAAAATTGGTATAAAAACATTCGTACTGTCCCATTTTCCCCCGATACCTGCCTCGAAAATTGCGATGTCTGCGTGCTTTTGAAAATAAGAAAAGGCCATTGCAGTCAATATCTCAAATTCTGTTATTCCCTGATAGCGTGTATCCTCATCCATACTATCTACCAGAGGGCGAAATTCATTTGCTAGCTGGACAAATTCTTCTGCGGAGATTGCTTTCCCATTAATCGAAATACGTTCATAAAAACTTTCAATGTACGGCGAAGTAAATGTACCCACTGCTAGCTTCTGCATTTCTAATAAACAACGCAAGTAAGTTACCGTCGAACCTTTTCCATTTGTTCCTGCAATGTGAATCCCGATACTATTCTTTTCGGGATGACCGCACAGCTTCAGTAGCTCGTTGACTCGTATCAAACCAGGCCGCGATCCAAATTTTTTGCGCGAATGAATCCAGCGTACTGCTTCATCTCCTGTTTTAAACATTCTTATCATCCCCAATAGAATTGTTAGTTCGTTTAGAAAATATTACGAGCGAAGCGTTTCAAAGGAATCGCATGACCAAAGAATACGATCATGGCTGTTTGTACAGGTAGCATGATCACCGCTTTGACAATACGTATTCCCCAAAGTTTCGTATCGGTCAAAGGAATTGCATACATCATTGACAACCAAATTGGTGTCAGACACAAACTGATAATTAATGTATTGCAAAGAACACATAGAAAAGAATTTTTTATTGTAATGGGCTTTTTATAAAAAAAGTAGCCATAAAGCAAACCTGCAATGAATGAATTCAGTGTAAAGCCAATGAAAAAAGGAGCTTTCCCTAAAAGAGTATTCCCGATAATATCAGCAATTGAAGCACCAATTGCTGTCCACCAAGGGCCAAATAAACTAGCCATAACCACTTCTGGAACAAAATCAAAGGTAATTTTCAACAGCTGGGTTTCAAACCCTAATACTTGAGACAAAACGACCATTAATCCAATCAGTAATCCCATTGTTGCGATAATATGTGCGTCTATTTTTTTCTTCATTCTTAGCATCTCCTTTAATAGAGCTGCTACACAATTAATTTATGCAGCGAATGCAAAGATAGAATCGTGAAATTTGTTTCTTCGTCTAAAAGGCAACATCCCATCCTTATAGCACTTAACGCTCTATCTTCTACTCTGTTTTTTTATTTTTGTCAAAACAGCAATCCTGTTGTTTGCAAGATTCTGTTTCTCTGATGAACTAGATTCCACTTGTATAAATGTTTCATCTTTTATAACCAGCATTTCATTTTTTTGCAACATTTGTCGCTGTGTCCTATCGCCCAGAAGCACTATTGAAAGATTCTCCAATGCATAAATGACAGCAATAGTCTGCGGTTTAATAAAATGCATCTCATTTCCTTTAAGTGCCTGAACAAAGACGTCGTAATCGTCTTTAAAAATAACATTAAAATCTTGACACTCACCCTGACACGTTGTTTTTAATTTACCATCGAAATGGTGGGGCTCAAAAGCATTTAGGCTAATCCAAGAACCTAATTGCCCTAATCTAACTGGATTATCCAAAGACATAAGGATTCGTTGATAACCAGTAAAGTCAGAAAATTCCACGGTATTCATAATCACTGTCGCAGTTGAGAGACGGAAATCAAAATCTCGTTTAGCTAAGCTACTTGAATCAGGTTCCACTAAAAGTTCTGTAGTCTGGCCTCCAGACCACTTTGTGGACAAGTAATCTTCACATGTTTTCTTCTCGATTGTTCCCACACTTCTTCCTTAAACAATATCTAATTCTTCAAATTGACTCAAAATTTTAATATCTTGTGCCACACTGACAAAAGCCTTTTGATCAACATCTTTCATGATTTGATCCAAAATTTCCATTTCGTAAGTAGTAATAACCAAAATCAGAATCGTTTGAGTTTCTTGATTATATGCGCCTAGTGCATATGGAATGATCGTGATTCCACGACTTAATTTTTCTTGCAGAGCTGGGATAACTTCATTCGGCTTTTGCGTAATAATCGTCACCTGAACTTTTTTATGTTTGACATACACTAGATCTGTAACTTTTCCACTTATAAAAATGGATAAAACACTATAAAAAGCATAGGGCCAGCCAAATAAATAACCGGCTACCAATACAATGACTCCATTCAAAACAATCGAAATCACGCCAATGCTTCGACCGGTGATTTGTCTGATTGTAAGAATGAGCGCATCCATACCACCAGTTGAAAGTCCATATTTTAATGCCAGCCCCAAAGAAAAGCCATTGATTGTTCCCCCAAAAATGGCGCAAATAATCGGATCTGTAGTTAGCTCAGTACTTGGGACGATGTGGATGGCAAATGATGCAACCGTTACACAAATAACCGTATAGATGACAAACTTGCGATTAATTTTGAACCATGCAAGCATAAACATTGGAACATTCAGGAGATAATATATAACTGAAATAGGGACTTCAATATGGCTTTTAGCAAGACCAGTCGCAATGATTTGTGCGATCCCAGTTAAGCCGCCGGCATAAATATTCCCTGGCTGCCAAAAAAGATTCAGCGCCAAGGAATATAAAAAGGCATAAATAAGAATCACTGTTAATTTTGTAACCACCTCTTGCCAGATATCTATTCTTTTAAAACGTGACATAATCCTCTTTCCTTTTCTTTAAATAAAAGGAAGACATCTCTTCCTCTGATATCGGTCAATCGGCACAAATCAGGTCATACCTTTAAAACTGCAGATCCAATGTCACTTGTTTCTCAATTTCTTTTAAGAAATCTCTATCTTCTAAAACGGTAGTTGCTTTGTTTAATTCATCATACATTTCGATGTCTTTATCATGCTCAATAAAGTTTACTTGTCGACGAAATGCAAGATAAGCTGCTTTTGTGCCTTTGCCAAGTCCTGACTGATATCCTTTGATGTCTAGTGCTTGGCAAGCCGCCATGATTTCAGTTGCAACGACCCGCCGAGAATTTTTGACGATTTCTAGAGCTGTTCGGGCAGCAGTTGTACCCATGCTAACAAAGTCTTCTTGATTTTCACAGGATGGTATTGAATCTACACTAGCTGGGTGTGCCAAGATTTTATTTTCTGAAACCAGAGATGCACATGCATATTGTGTGATCATAAAACCAGAGTTCAACCCCGGATGTTTCACCAAGAACGAAGGCAGATTACTTAATTGGTGATTCACCAATCGTTCTACTCTTCGTTCAGATACATTGCCAATCTCAGCGGCAGCAATACCCAAAAAATCAAATGGTTGCGCCAAAGGTTCTCCATGAAAATTCCCTCCGGAAATCACTTCACCATTTCTAGAAATGATTGGATTATCAGTAACTGAATTAATCTCAATTTCTACTTTTTCTTTTACATATGCAATCGAATCTTTACTAGCACCATGAATTTGCGGCATACAACGTAATGTGTAAGGATCTTGAACATGATCTGGTGTCGCTTCCGTAATATATTTACTATCTTCAATTAAACGACGAATATTACGAGCGGTTGCTAATTGCCCACTTTGCGGGCGAATCGTATGAAGGTCTTCTTTAAAAGGACTAGAAATTCCGTCATGAACTTCCAATGAGAGTGCTCCTGCAACATCTGAAAGTTTTAATAACTGAATAGCATCATACGTTGCCAATGCCCCAACCGCGTTCAAAACTGTTGTCCCATTGATAAAAGCTAATCCTTCTTTGGCACTTAATTGAATCATTTTCAATCCTGCTTTTTCCATTGCTTCTTTCCCAGAATACAACGTGCCCTTATAATAAGCCTTACCTAAACCTAGTAATGGTAAAACCATATGAGCTAATGGGGCTAGATCACCGGATGCTCCTAATGAGCCTTTCTCTGGAATGTAGGGATGGACACCTACGTTCAACATCGCTAACAATGCTTCTACAGTGCTTAAACGAATACCAGAATAGCCTTTAATCAACGAATTAATTCGAATCAGCATAATAGCTCGTACAATATCTTCCGAAAATGGCTCGCCGTAACCAGCAGAATGAGTACGAATCAAATTTTCTTGTAATTGCACAGTGTCTTCTTTTGAAATACTGACATTACAAAGAGAACCAAATCCCGTATTGACTCCATAAACAACACGACGTTCCTCTACAATTTTATCAACAATCCTGCGCGACTCTTTCACTGCTTCTTTGGCACTTTCGGCTATTACACATTGACGATGGTTGCGTGCTACAGCCACTACGTCTTCTAAAGTTAGGCTAGCACCATCCAAAATAATCATTTCTTGACTAGGAATGGTATTCTGAGCTTCTTCTTTTATCAACATTTTCATCGTTTTATTCCCCACTTTTCTAATAAATTCCTTCCAAGTATCAGTTTCCACAAGTTTTCTAATTTACTTGCTTCGATTTATTATTGTTTAAGAGTAGATACAAGATGCTTGCTACTATAACTCCAATAACTCCAGCTATTAAATTGATCGGATTGGCCGCAGCGACCATCCAAATACTAACAACTATGGAGATAATTGGAATGACTGGACCAAACGGCAGCCGGAAAGCAGGCACATTTTCCATGTCTTTTTTTCTCAACCAAATAACTGCCAATGCAGTCGGAATGTACTGGAAGAAACGAAAGACTACGGACAGTTCCGCTAATTGTTCAAATGATCCGCTTAGTAGAAAAGCTATGGTTAGTAAACCAGAAAAAATAATAGCAACGATAGGTGCATTTTTATTATTTTTTTTAGCAATCACCTTAGGTAACAATCCTTCATCCGCGATTGAAGCTCCATATCGCGGAATCATCAGAGAATCTCCCATATTCAAGCCAGCAATTGAAATCAAGGCCCCGATTGAAATAATCCATTTCCCAGCTGGTCCAATCATTTCAACAAAAGCATCTTGAACTGGCGCATTGCTTTGTAAAATTCCCGTTCCAAGCATGGCAATCGTTCCCGCAATAATCATAAAATAAAGCAGCGAAACAATACTTATGGATCCAATAATCGCTTTTGGCACATTTTTTTTGGCATTCCGCATTTCTCCAGCTACTACAGGTAAAGCTTCAAAACCAATAAAAGCATAAAAGACAGTGAGTGACGTTGAGGCCATGGCTTTAGATAAAGTCATGTCAGGATTCAATTGTAGAAACGGTGTAAAGTTTCCTTGATTGATTCCATTTTTGATGAAAAAAACTGCAATCAGTGTGAAAGCAATAATTGGAATCAATTTAGCTATTGTAATAACAATCGTAAAAATTTTTGAAGTCTTAATCCCCATACTATTAATCACAGATAAGAAAATAACCAAACAAATGCTAATCAATGTATTCTGTCCTTCTAACGCTGGAAAAGTTTGGATCAGAAGTTTCGCAAAACCTGCAGCCATTGCAGCCCACGCAATAATCGTCACAAACCACCCCAGAACACCAACATTAAATCCAATAAAATCGCCAAATGCTGTTTTCGAATATTGGAAAGCTCCGCCATTCTTATTGAAGTAACCCGCAACTTCGGCGAAGCAAACGGCCAACATCAAAACCAAGACCGCATCTAAAACCATTGCAACAAGAGAAGCAGGACCTAAATCTTGGTAAATGGTTCGGGGCAAAAGAAAAATTCCTGAACCAATTACTGCATTGATTCCGTATAGCGTCGCACCACCAAAGCTAAATTTTGCATTCTCATTTTTCGCTAGCTCTGCGGAGTCAATGTCTTTAATATCCGTTATCTCTGAAACCTCGACATCTTTTTGCATACTATTTCACCTCTTCTTTTTTTATTGTAAAACGTTTTCAATTACACGTTTTATTCTAGTAAGCAGTTCATGTTAGCTATTTTACAAAGAGAGTTCCCTCCACCTCCTTGTAAAATAGCTCTAAACTGCTAGAATAATCCGGTTATATTTCCTTTTTCATCAATATCAATTCTTTCAGCTGCTGGAGATTTTGGTAATCCCGGCATCGTCATAACAGCTCCTGTCAACGCAACAATAAATCCTGCCCCGGCAGATACTTTGAGATTACGGATCATCACAGTAAAATCTTTTGGCGCTCCAAGTAGTGACGCATCATCTGAAAATGAGTATTGGGTTTTTGCCATACAAATTGGATAATTACCAAATCCAAGACGTTCCAATTCCTTTAATTCTTTTTTCGCACTTGGTGCCAATTCTACGCCTGCCCCACCGTATACTTTTTGGACGATTTTATTTAGTTTTTCTTCAATTGAATCATCCAAATCATAGACATAGCTAAAATGATTTGGCTCTTCTGCTAGTGCAACTACTTTTTCCGCCAGCTCTTTACCGCCAGCACTTCCTTTCCCCCAAACATCAGATAGAACAACTGCAACGTCCATTTCTTTACAAGCTTTCTCTACCGCAGCTAATTCTGCATCTGTATCTGTTGGAAATTTGTTAATAGCTACAACAACTGGCATCCCGTATACTTCTTTAATATTCTCTAAGTGTTTAGACAAGTTAGGTATTCCAGCAAATACTGCATCGACATTTTCTATTCCTAAATCGCTTTTCTTCACGCCACCGTGCATTTTTAACGCACGAATCGTTGCTACCAAAACAACCGCATCTGGTCGTAGATTAGCTAAACGACATTTGATATCTATAAATTTCTCAGCTCCCAAGTCAGCGCCAAAGCCGGCCTCTGTCACTGCATAATCGGCATACTTTAGCGCAAGTTTCGTTGCCAATACGCTGTTGCATCCATGTGCGATATTTGCAAATGGACCTCCGTGAATAAAAGCAGGGGCATGCTCCAATGTCTGTACAATATTTGGCTGAATTGCCTCTTTTAATAGGGCGGCCATTGCCCCTTCTGCTTTCAAATCCCCAGCAGTTACCGGCTCCCCATCGTAATTATATGCAACGATGATTTTTCTCAGCTTATTTTTTAAGTTAGCAATATCGTTAGCTAAGCATAGAATGGCCATAATTTCTGATGCAACTGTAATGTCATACCCATCCTCACGTGGCACGCCATTTACTCGTCCTTGAAGACCATTTACAATGTGACGCAATTGGCGATCATTCATATCTACCACACGTTTCCAAGTAATTCTGCGAGAATCAATTTGGAGAAGGTTCCCCTGATGAATATGATTATCTAATAGTGCCGCTAATAAATTATTGGCGGCACTAATTGCATGAAAATCACCGGTAAAATGTAAGTTGATGTCCTCCATTGGGACTACTTGAGCATGTCCACCACCAGCAGCACCACCTTTCACACCAAATACAGGACCTAATGAAGGCTCGCGTAATGCAATCACTGCTTTTTTCCCAATGGCTGTCAATGCATCGACGAGACCTACTGAAGTAGTGGTTTTTCCTTCTCCAGCAGGTGTAGGCGTAATTGCGGTCACTAGAATGAGCTTGCCATCCTCGTTGTCATCCAATGACTCAATATTATTGATCTTTGCTTTATATTTTCCATAAAGAGACAGATTTTCTTTAGCAATACCAATTGATTCAGCAATTTCTTCAATCGGCTTCATCACAACAGAATTTGCAATTTCAATATCTGATAAGACCATGTCCATAAACTTCCTTTCTATCTACCAATCTAAATCATTACAGCGATTCAAGTATTTGTTGATAGGTTGCATCAGCAATTTTGCTGCCTTCCTCAACTAGCGATTCCCCGGCTTTGCGGTATTGGCGAACAAACATTTCGTCTTTGATGCTTGCAAGGTTAATCAATACATTCAACCACGCACCTTGTAAAGCTGCCTTTAAATTCAAAGCAGCTACTCCCAAATCACTAGCAGCATTGGTATTTGATTTGCCAACCGCAGCCTGTGTGACTTTTAACGCATCCACAATTTTTTCCATCATAGAAAAAGGTGTAACAGCTGCTCCTTTTAAAGCACTCTGCATTGCTTCTCGGCGGGCTTTTTTTTCTTCTTCGGTTGTTTTTGGGAGTCCAAAAACAGCTGACACTTGATTAAAAGCTTCTGTATCTTCATCAATTGCCCTGAGTAAACCCTCTTGCAAAGATTTAGCTTTTTTTTGCAGTAATTCAATTTCGTCTTCGAACTCTGCATATTTTTTTTTGCCAATCGTGAGTTCTGTCACCATCTTTGTCAAAGCAATTCCCTGTGCGGCAGCTAATGCTGAAGCAGATCCCCCACCTGGTGCCGGTGTATCCGAACCTAAAACAGCAATGAAATCGTTTATTTGCATCTCAACGAGTTTCATGACAATCCCCCTATCAATTCAATAAATGATTTTCGAAAACTTGCTTATTATAATTGAACTCTTCAATCTGTAAATAATATTCAGCACAATCAATCAAGGCTTTTGCTGGCGTTAATCCGATTACTTCACTGCCAATAACCGACACACCATAACGTTTTGCTTCAAAGCGAATCGTTTCAAACACACGATACAGCGGTGTTTTCTCGAAGTTCACCATATTCATAGATACTTGAGCAATATTACGATCTTCAAGCATGACACCAATACCTTTGCAGTATTTCCATCCTCCAGAGGATCCGCGAACAATTTTAGCGATTTTATTGGCAATCTCAATATTATCTGTATCCAAATTCACATTGAATGCAACTAAAGGCATTCTGGCACCCACTGCTGTGACACCAGCGGTTGGATGAATTTTGCGTTCGCCATAATCTGGTTGCCATTCTTCTTCCAAAAGTTTTTCTGGCATTTTCTCAAATTGTCCTTTGCGGATCTTCGCTAAATTTTTACGTACGGGTGTAGTGGCTGAATCTTCATATAGAAAAATGGGAATCTGTAATTCTTCATTGATTCGTTGAGCTACTTTCTTAGAAATAGCAATGCACTCTTCCATGGTGACATCTTTGATCGGCACAAAAGGAACCACATCTGTTGCCCCCATACGAGGATGTTCTCCTTGATGCTTCGTCATATCAATATTCTCACTTGCAAACTTCACTAATTGAAATATTACTTCTTGGATTCCTTCTTCATCACCAACGAGTGTAAAAACACTACGATTATGAGATGTGTCAGAAGAATGATCCAACAATGTGACACCTTTAACATTCTTAGCGATCTCCACCAACCCATCAATAACCTTTTGATTTCTTCCATCACTGAAGTTCGGAATACATTCAATTAATTTTGTCATGGTCTATTGCTCCTTGTTTTTATTTTGAACTTTAGGTACGGCATAAATTTGTTCTTACTACATTAAAAAAAATCTATGAATAGCGTTATTTTTATTTCAACACCTCCTAATATCCCAATTTATTTGTTACCGCTTTCATTCACCGAAATCAGCTTAACACTCTTTCAAATCGGTTGCAAACTCCGTAAAAAAAAGCTTTTCATAATTTTTTCATAATTAAAATTCTGTTTTTTTTGGAAAATCCTCCTAATTGTCTTCCGCATTTTTTTGTCTTTTATTTTATTTGACCTTTTTTTGACTTTCTTTTTTAAACTGAAGGTAACCTATCGTTGCGCATTGAATAAAAAACAAGACAGACTTTATTTAATCTTTTTGATTTCTTTTACAAAGTACTTTTTTTGCTTGAATAGGTACACTCATAAACAAAAATTTGTAATCAACACATAAAAAATCTTCAAGTTTTATTTTTGACGTTTAATAGTCGGTGCCCTTCGTTTTTTATACATAAACATTAGAAAAAAATAATTATTATGCCGATAATTCTTTTGAACTTTTGGAAAATTATCAGCAAATAAAGAGGTGGAAACATGAAGAAAATTGTTTTGTTGATTGATTTTGGCAGCACATATACAAAATTAACTCTGGTCGATCCTAGCGCCATGGAAGTCCTTCATACAGCTCAGATTCCCACAAGTAGTCAAGACGGGTTACAGTTGTGCTATACAGAAGGGAAAAAAGCATTACTTCAAACGTTAAAATTTTCTGATCAAGTAAAGATAGAAGAATATTTCTGTTCTTCCGCATGGGGAGGCTTTAAAATGATTGCCATTGGTTTAACTGAGAGTTTGACATTAGAAGCGGCGAAAAGAGCGGCTCTGGGGGCAGGTAGTCGTATTCTTCAAACTTTTTGTTATCGTTTGACACTGGACCAGCTTGAGGAAATAGAACAACAAAAGCCAGATGTTGTTTTGTTGACAGGAGGGTGTAATGGTGGAAATCAAGAAATCATCCGTCACAATGCCCGTCTTCTTACTCAGCTTTCTACAGAGATTGCATTGATTGTAGCTGGCAACGAAGACAGCTATGGAGAATTATCTAAGCTCTTGCAAGATCGAAATAATACTTACTTTACCGAAAACGTGATGCCTGATGTTAATAAGCTGAATCCTATTCCGGTTAGAAAAATTGCCCAAAAAGTTTTCTTAGAAAAAATTGTTCATTCAAAAGGGATTCATCAAGTTGCAGCTCACGCAAGTGCCCCCATCATCCCCACCCCTAAAGCTGTATTAGCTGCAGCCAAGCTATTAAAAGAAGGGACACAAGCTTCGAAAGGTTTTGGGAATTTAGTCGTTGTTGACATTGGGGGAGCGACAACAGATATTCATTCTGTTGGAGATGGTTTACCCCAAGCAGAAAATGTTTACTTTGAAGGATTGGAAGAACCCTATTTGAAACGTACCGTAGAAGGTGATCTCGGTATGCGTTCTTCTGCAGTAAGCTTGCTAAGGTGCATTGTAGAAGATTCCAATCGAATCAGGGCATTGTCTTCTTGGAAATTTACGACTCTTCAAGCTGCTTGCTATTATAGATGTAGTCATCCAACATATGTACCAAAGACACGAGAAGAATGCCTAATTGATCAATTTTTAGCTCAATCGGCAACGGCTATCGCTTTAGAGAGACATGCTGGAAAGATAAGAAAAGAATATACGCCAAATCGTACAATCTACTACCAGCATGGAAAAGATCTTCGAAATTTCCAAACAATCATTGGTACTGGTGGCGTTATCATTCATAGTCAATCTCCTAAAAAAATAGTTAAACCTGACATCAAGGGCATGTCTAATACTTTGCTACCAGTAGATCCGCAAATTCTTATTGACCAAGACTACCTTTTATCTGCAATGGGACTTTTAAGTCAAAACTATCCCGAAGCAGCATTGAACATTCTAAAGAAGAAACTTTATCGACTCAACCCTTAGTTGTGAAAAGAAGCTGTGACAAAAGTTTTGTCACAGCTTCTTCTGAATAAGCGGTTAGTAATAGCTTTTTCGGAATTTTCTTCTCATTTCTTGAAACTGATCACATCTGTCACAGCCTCAGATATCAATCTTATAGATTTACATGAAAGAATTCTTTTAAAACTTGCAACTCATAGCGGTCTCGATATTGACTAAGGTTGTCCATTGCTTTTGTCAAATAGTACGATAAATCTTCTTTAACCAAATGATTTAATTGTAGATTTGCATGCCTCTCATTTAGACACTTTTCTTTTACCAGTGCTTTGATAAAATAAACGAGACCACTATCACGCGGATTAGCTAGTTGATTTTGGTAACAGCTTGTCTTTTCAATAAACTCTATCACTTTTCCATAATCTTTTTTGTGAAGGTAAATTAATGTTAAATAAGCATTTAACTGAACCCTTTTCCATAATGAAGTAGTAACTTCAAAATATTCATTTGCCTTGAGAAAATAGGTTTCCGCTTGATCATAATCTTTTTTTGCATACAGTGTAATTCCCATATCAACATAAAAAATAGCCAAGCTCGTCACCAAATTATTTCCTTCACACAAATTGATGGCTTTTTGTTGCAGTTTGATAGACTGCTCATAGTTAGACCGCAAACGCTGGATTTCTGCTAGATAATCATACGCGGCAGCAATATTGCTGTTATACTTTTCGTCAAAACGGTTGGCAATATTAAAAATTGTAATCGATTCTTGGATGTACGATTCTGCTTGATCCAAATCACCGATCATCAGATGATACAAACCTTTCAATCGCAATAAAATACCGATAGATTCGTTGTTATTGGCAGTAATTGCTACATCCATTGCCAAATCGATATAATGTGCCATGTCCGTCGCATTATCAGTTTGAATATAGTAATAAATCATTTGACGATACCCGCGCAATAAATAGGTTGTTAGATGAAAGTCTTTCGCTTTTACGATTACTCGCTGAATGTTTTCAATTCCTCGATTATAGTCCCCGGAATTGATGAAAAAGCGACCTTCTAGATAAAGAAATCTGACGAGCAACAACTGATAAGTACTATCTTCTGCATACTGTCCTTCAATTTCTTTAAGTCTTGCACCTATCTCTTTGAATTTTTCTAATTCATTTGGGGCTTCTCTTCTGACCAATTCACGTGATGCCAAATGTTCTTGATGATAGATTGGAAAGAGTTCATGTTGAATACGTAAAAATAATTGATGATGAGAAAGTTCATAATCTAAGGACTTAAGTTCTTGATGCGCCTGACGATAGTGATACCCGATTGCTGCCAATAATTCGCTATCGTTTTTTGCTTCATTTAACTTTTGCTCTAATAAAACAGCAATTTTTTCATGTATCACACGTAATTTCATATCTGATTGTTGTGCATAAATAAATTGTTTCATCTTATTATGTTTAAAACTAAAGCATACTTCATCGAGATAAATATTCTCATTGATCAATCCTTGCTTGATTAAATTATCGAGCGCTTTATAAACCTCTGCTTTTTGACCATTGACTAACTCAATTAGTACACTCATAAATGCTAATTTCTGAAAGAAAGAAATCAAGTCAATCAATTCCACTTCTACAGGCAATAAGTTTACAAACTGTAGACTAAGCTTATCCTTTATGTTTTGCGTTAATCTTTCCAATGTGTTGCTCTCTTCCAATTGATTTAAGTACTCACTAATGTACAGAGGAACACCTTCTGATTCTCTCATAATAAAATCTATTGTAGATGTTTGGAACGTATGATTAGGCAATTGTTTCTCACAAAAAGCCCTGACCTCAAAATCTTGAAATGGAAGTAATTTCAATGTGATAATTTTCTCATAGCGGCGAACGCTTACGATAAAGTCTTGTATTTCCTTGCGAAAGCTTGATTGCAATGTCATGATAAAAATGATATCCCGATGGGGGTTATGCAGAATTAAACTCGTTAATAGCCTAATACTGGTTCGATCCATCCATTGTAAGTTTTCAATAAAAATGACAACAGGAGTTATTTTCCCCAACTGTTGCAAAGCTTCCGATATGCATTGTGCTAAAAAATTTAACTCAACAGAATCAATGGACCGAAGTACGCGTTGTGCTATTAAATCATTAAAAAATGGAAATTGTTGACTAAATGTTTGTTGCCATTGACTAACTTCAGCTAGCTTTTCTCTTTGCAATAAATGGATGATCTGTTGCAGTAGTTCACGCCATGGACGCAAGCAATGCTCTTGTTCCGTTTTATAACAAGTCACTTTGAATAGCTCATAAGGATATTGAATATTTTCTATGACTAATTGACACAATGAAGACTTTCCCACACCTAAATCTCCAGTAACTAAGACCGATTGAAATGGCTTTTTTTGTTTTAAATTCGCCAAATTCAACTCCAAGCGCTCCACTTCATTGGATCGACCATAAAAGTGATTCGCGCGTTTTTTTTGACTTACTCGCTGTTTTTGATTGGCAATCTGTAATGTTCTTTGATAGAGCTGTTTTGTTTCTTCACTTGGTTCAATTCCTAATTCATCTCTAAGTGTCTCTACCAATTCATAATAGGTTTCAATTGCTTTCCCATTGCGATGATTTTCAATATAAAATTGCATCAATAATTGATAATTGCGCTCATCAAATTCATCAATTGCAATTAATTTTCTGATATTTTTTTCTACATCGGCTACGGCATGAAATGAAATGTCTTCTGCAACCTTTTGATAGCAGCATTCAATAAATTGATGTTCATAGAGATTACGCATCTTAGTCAACCATGCATCAAACAGATCGGAATCTTTCAAATAAAATCCTTTTAAAAATTCATCCCGATAGTCTTCCAGATGAGCATAAGCATCCTTTTCAAAACGATACGTATCACTCTCAATGATTAAATCAGAATTAAACGTCAAAATAGATTTATTCGGTGAAACAATAAATTCCCCTCCCAACGAGCGATTTGCTTGATAAATTGTATTTCGCAAATTCTTCTTGGCACTTTTTTCATCTTTACTAGGCCATAAAATACCTGCTATTTCATCCCGACTAATTTGTTTGTTGATCACCATGTAATACAGCAAAGCATTGATTTTTGAAAAAGAAAAAATTTTTATGTTCCCATCCACTTTTATTGTTGGTGTTCCTAATAATTTAAACGACAATGTATGCTCCATCACTGCTCCTTCTTTCAGTTTTACTAATCTTTATTTTAAAACAACCAACCTAATAAAGATACCGCTTACAACACTGTCCATTATAACCTTCTAAACCTTCTAAACCTTTTATAAGAAAAACTCTCTAACTCTATCACTAGAATTGGAGAGTTCTCTGCAAAAAGATTTCTAACTATGCTGACGTTGCGAGACGACAAGATCTCCAGCCTTATATACATGTGTAACCAAATTAGTCGCAAAAAAATACAATGGAAAATCGATATTCGGTGCATCAAAAATAGTAATATCTGCCGATTTTCCTTTGTCTAGGCTTCCTACGCTCTTTGATCGACAAATAGAATACGCAGCATTAATCGTAACCGCATTAAAGACTTGAATTGGAGTAAGCTTTTGCATAAAGCAACCTAACTGCATAATAAACTGTAAATTTGCTGTTGGACAACTTCCAGGGTTACTATCTGTCGTTAATGTAATTGCCATACCCTTGTCGATCATTTTTCTTGCTGGTGCATACGTGTCTTCCATTAAGCTAAAGGTGGTTCCAGGCAGCAAATTCCCGATAACTTTGGCTTCGCTCAACTTTCTGATTCCTTCGTCAGTTATCATCATTAAGTGTTCAGCACTAACTGCACCTAACTGTGCAGCAATATCTACTCCCCCAATCGATGCAATCTCGTCCGCGTGTATACGTAATTTAAATCCCATTTCTTTTGCGGCTTTTAACAATCGATAAGATTCTTCGGCAGAGAAAACCCCTTCTTCACAAAACACATCACAAAATTCTGCTAGTTTTTCTGCTTTTACTTTTGGGAGCATTTCATCAATGATTAAATCAATAAACTCATTAGAACGTCCCTGATACTCTGCTGGAATCGCATGAGCTCCCATAAAAGTAGAAACAATATCGATTGCATGTTCGTTATTCAATTTTTTTGCAACTTCCAATTGTTTTTTTTCTGTTTCCCAATTCAATCCATAGCCGCTTTTAGCCTCTACTGTTGTCACACCATGCATCAGCATTTTATCCAGCAGATCTGCAGATTTATTATACAGCGTGTCAAATGAAGCTTGTCTAGTCGCATTCATTGTACTTAAAATCCCACCACCATCAGCTAAAATCTCTAAGTAAGGCACACCATTTAATTTCTTGGCAAACTCATGCTCTCGGCTACCACCATATACGAGGTGTGTGTGACAATCAATTAATCCAGGTGTCGCTAGTTTCCCTGTGTAATCAATAATTTCCGTATGTTTATCAACCAAATCATTGTTTGGCTGTCCTTCCCCTACGTGCAAAATCTTTCCATCCTTGATAGCGATATAGCCTCCGTTGATGATTATCGCTTCACTCATCTGCTTTCCTCTCAATGGTGCACCCTGATCAATCGGACAAAAAATTTGACTAAAATTGTTTAAAATTTTTTCTGCTTTCATTATTCTTACTCCTCTACAAATTATTCATATTCTGAGTATAAAAAATCATAGTCTAACAGAAGTCAAACGATGCGTCTCAACCATTTATAAAATTGGAATAAAATTATTTGTGCGGATAGACGTTTCGTTGACACCGCTTATATATACTGAGAATCGTAAGCCGATTAAGAATATTTTATTCATTCACCATTATTATACACTTGAGGAGGAAATATTAATGATTCAATTACAAGACATCGAACAAGCGATGACAGTTAAGTTAGATGACTTTTTACCTGAAAAAACTATTTTTCAAGAAGGCATTCGCCGCGCACCTGATCGCGGATTCCGTTTAACAAAAGACCAGACAGAACTCGCATTAAAAAATGCATTGCGTTACATTCATCCAAAATATCATGAAATCGTGATTCCAGAATTTATAGAAGAGTTAAAGACACGTGGGCGTATTTACGGTTATCGGTGGTATCCTAAGGAAAGAATCTATGGCAAACCAATTGATGCATATAAAGGTAAATGTACTGCCGCAAAAGCAATGCAGGTAATGATTGATAATAACCTTGATTTTGCTGTGGCGCTTTATCCCTACGAACTTGTAACTTATGGAGAAACTGGTCAGGTTTGTTCCAACTGGATGCAGTATCACTTGATTAAAAAATATCTCGAAATCATGACAGAGGAACAAACATTGGTGATTGAATCAGGTCACCCTTTGGGCCTTTTCAAATCAAAAAAAGACGCTCCCCGTGTGATTATCACGAATGGATTATTAGTTGGGGAATACGATAATATTGATGACTGGGAAATTGCCGAAGAAATGGGAGTAACCAATTATGGACAAATGACCGCTGGCGGCTGGATGTACATTGGTCCTCAAGGAATCGTTCATGGCACGTTCAATACCCTTTTGAATGCTGGTCGTTTGAAACTTGGAATTAAAGATGATGGCGATTTAGCTGGAAAACTGTTTGTTTCCTCTGGACTTGGTGGGATGTCTGGCGCTCAGGGTAAGGCTGGAGAAATCGCCAATGCAGTGGCAATTATTGCTGAAGTGGATAAGTCACGAATCGATACAAGATTAGAACAAGGATGGATTTCTAATCTTGCGGAAACTCCAGAAGAAGCAATAAACATTGCTACAAGCTATCTAAATAAAAATGAAAAGACTTCAATTGCCTATCACGGCAATATTGTCGATTTATTGGAATACATTGACCAAAATGATGTACCAGTTGATTTACTATCTGATCAAACCTCTTGTCATAATGTGTACAATGGAGGATACTGCCCTGCTGGCATTACGTTTGAAGAAAGAACAAAACTATTAGCCACAAATAGTGAAAAATTCCATCAGCTAGTGGATGAAACATTGAAACGCCATTACCATGTAATCAAGTCGCTTGTTGCAAAAGGCACCTATTTCTTTGACTATGGTAACTCTTTCATGAAAGCAATCTATGATTCTGGCATTAAAGAAATCTCAAAAAATGGGATTGATGATAAGGATGGCTTCATTTGGCCATCTTATGTTGAAGATATCATGGGACCAATGCTTTTCGATTATGGCTACGGTCCATTTCGTTGGGTGTGCTTAAGCGGTAAACACGAAGACTTGGTCGCAACAGATCATGCTGCAATGGAAGTGATTGATCCGACTCGCCGTTATCAAGACCGAGACAATTACAACTGGATTCGTGATGCAGAAAAAAATCAATTAGTCGTTGGTACACAAGCTCGAATCTTATACCAAGACTGTATGGGGCGAGTGAATATTGCACTTAAATTTAATGAATTGGTTCGAGAAGGTAAAATTGGTCCTGTTATGCTAGGACGTGATCACCATGATGTTTCTGGAACAGATTCTCCATTCCGTGAAACATCAAATATTAAAGATGGAAGTAATGTTTGTGCCGATATGGCTACACAATGCTACGCCGGAAATGCAGCTAGGGGGATGTCTTTGATTGCACTGCATAACGGTGGTGGTGTCGGAATTGGCAAATCAATCAATGGCGGTTTTGGACTTGTACTAGATGGTTCAGAACAAGTGGACGAGATCATCAAGTCAGCGATTGCCTGGGATACGATGGGCGGAGTGGCACGTAGAAGCTGGGCTCGAAATGATCACGCAATTGAAACGTCCATTGAATATAACAAAATGAATCAAGGGACTGATCATATCACTATCCCTTATCTTGCAGAACAAAGCAGCATCGATGCCGCAATCAATGCGCTTTTTGATTAAATCAAACACGGATTATTTTTTCCCAGGAACTGTGATATAAGTACTTTTTAATAAACTAAACATCTGAACTGCATGATACCATTTACGGTGAAGTCGGTCTTCAGCACAATCATAAGAGAAAGACAATTCATCATTATAGAGAACGGATACCTTTTGGCTAGTTTATACTTCTGTCACACTTCCTTTTTTAAGTGATCTACTGAAAGGAAGCGAACCATGTACGCACCAGAAGAAATTGTTGAAATAGCAATCAAAAACGGGGCAAACAAAACAAAAAAAACACTAATAGCAAAATGTTTGTTAGGCTTTATTGGCGGTGCTATGATTTCTTTGGGATATTTAGCTTATATCCGAGTATCCGCCCCCATACCATCAAACTTTTCCGGATTAGGGACATTGTTAGGATCAGCAATTTTTCCTATTGGATTAATCGTCATTTTACTAGCTGGCGGGGAATTAATCACTGGAAACATGATGGCTGTAACAATTGCCTTTTACGATCACCGGATTTCTTATCAGAAGCTTGTAGGCAACTGGGTATTGATTACAATCACAAACATGATTGGAGCAATTTTTGTTGCCTATTTTTTTGGTTACTTTGTTGGACTGACGCATACTGATGTCTTTAGAGAACAGGTCATAAAAATAGCGCAGCACAAGCTAAACACTTCTTTTTCACAAGCCTTCATTTCCGGTATTGGCTGTAACTGGTTTGTTGGACTCGCATTATGGTTATGCTACGGTGCAAAAGATGCGGCAGGAAAGATTCTATCTATCTGGTTTCCAGTCATGATTTTCGTGGCAATTGGATTCCAGCATAGTGTCGCTAACTGCTTTGTTATTCCCGCAGCAATCTTTGAAGGAGAAGCTACTTGGAAAGCGTTTGTTTTAAATTTTATCCCTGTCTATCTAGGAAATATAGTAGGTGGTGCAGTTCTCGTATCTGGATTTTATTATCTTAGTTATTCAGCAAAAAATGCTACTACCAAAGATAACTAGCACAGAATAAAAGAAGATGAACATATGTATCCTCAATACGTATGTTTATCTTCTTTTTAAGACGTATACCTATTCGTTATTTTCCACTATAAAATAGTTCAGCACCTACTTCGCAAATGCATCTTGCCCTCCATACTTATTCTGGTGGATGATCTCACTGATCAAGTACTCGTAGATGGAACGCGGAATCTGTACACCATCTTGCTTTGCTTTCTCAAACTGTAGTTGACTGATCTCGCCTGGATAATAGACCGTTGATTGTCCTTCTACAGGCGGAATTTCATGTAATTCATTTACCATTTGATCCATCTGTTCTTTAAATGCCGAAAGATCCGTAAAGCGTTTGGGATCAATGACTAGAAACATTTGTCCTAGGCGTCTTTTTTCAGTGAGATCGGCATACATAGAAGATACATGTTTCCCGAAAGGCAGTCCTAACAGTGAACCGGCTAAAATATCCACCATCATCATCAAGCCATAGCCCTTGGCGCCAGCGATCGGTAATAATCCTTTAACGTCCGTAGGATCTGTGGTTGGTTGTCCTGTCTCGTCCACTGCCCAATTTTCTGGGATCGGCTGATTTTTGGCTCGGGCATCGAGTATTTTGCCCCACGCTTGAACGGTGGTAGCCATATCAAAAACAATGGGTTCATGTCCCGCTCGTGGCGCAGCAAATGCAATTGGGTTCGTGCCAAAGTAATTGCGGGTACCGCCAAAGGGAACTGCCATTGGATCTGATTGACACATCGCTAATGCGATCAACTCTTCTTCTGCCGCTTTTTTGACATAATAAGCCATGGTACCACTATGACTGGTTTGTTCGACACCGACATAGGCAATTCCAGCTTCTTTGGCAAGATGGATCGCAATCTTCATCGCTTCATTACAGACGTATTGTCCCATGCCATTGTCGCCATGAAAAATCCCTGTAGCAGGGCCGGTTTTCTCAAAAGATAATTTAGGCGCCAATGTGATTCCGCCTTTAGCGATCCGTTCGGCATAATAGTCCATGCGTACAGCACCGTGGGAATGGACACCTGTTGCATCTGCAATAGCTAAATGTTTCGCCGTTTCGCTGGCAGCTTCTTGCGGCAACCCAGCAGCAATCAGTTTTTTCTTCATCAATTCTTCCAATTGAGTAATAGAAAGAGTGACTAGTTCTTCCATCGTGAATCCTCCTTTAACAATAAAGGAGAAGTACCTAATAGTGACAACAGCGACTTCTCCTTTCTCTTATTGATTAAATATCTGATAGTCCAATTCATCCGCAGATTTCGCAATGATCATCGCAGAATAAACATCTGAATTGACATTCAAAATCGTTCGCAGCATACCGACAAACCATTCTACACCAGCAAAAATCGCGATACTCTCGATTGGGAGTCCTAATTGAGGGACGACAATCGCCAGTGAAACGAGGCCAGCTCCCGGAACAACTGCATTCGCCAAGGACACGAATGTTGCAGTGACAGCCACTGTAATCATTTGGATCAAATCAAAAGGCATTTGATACATCTGGGCAATCGTCATCACTGTGATCGCCATATGCATCGCAGAACCATTACTATTTAAAGACATTCCTAGTGGTAAGACTAGATTTGTGATACGGCTGCTTAATCCCAGCTTATGTTGGGCTTCTTCCATAGCGACCGGTAATGTGATGGCGGACGAGGTAGTCGCTAATGCCATAATGGTCATATTTTTCATATTTTGGATCAAGCGCCATGGATTCACGCGGCAATAGATCATCAAAGCAACAATCCATAAGGCAAGAAACGTCAGTGTGGCTAACCCATAGATTAGAAGATACTTTCCTAGAGGTAAAATGATCTGTAACCCCAAAGAACTGATCGTTGAAGCAATCAGCGCAAAGATCCCGATGGGCGCTAAAATCATGACATAGCGGATGATCGTCAGCACGACTTCATTCAAGTCAACAATGATTGTTAATAATTGCGACTGCGGATTCTTTTGCAAAAAACGATTTAAAGCAATCCCAAAAAACAGGGCAAAAACGATGATCTGAATAATCGATCCTTTTGACAAGGCATCGAAAATATTGGTAGGAATAAAATTGATCAGCGTCTCCGATGGTGAGATTTCTTGCGCTTGGACAGTGTCAGCAGCCGTTTGTGAAAAATCGATCCCTTTACCAGGGGTAAAGAAAACTGCCATTGCGACACCCCAAGCCGCAGCAAGTAAGGAGGAAATCCCGAAGACCGCGATTGTTTTCCCACCTAACCGTGTCAATTCTTTGGGGGCAATGCCCCCAACAGCCTGAATGATTTGCCCTAAGATCAATACCGGTATTGCCATTTGCATGAGCCGTAGAAAAATATCGCCAACGATTTTTAAGTGAACGCCCGCTTGTGAAAACAGCAATCCAAAAACGATCCCCAACAAAACAGCAATAACGATTTGTGTGACCATTGGTATTTTTTTTATTTTCACCTTGATCCCCTCTTTATTTGCGGAGTATAGTCCCTACCTGTTGATCAAGTACAGCTAAATTTTCAATTGAAGTAATGATCGCTGTCCTTGACGCATCCTCGTTTACAAAGCCGATGGCTGCCTGGATCTTCGGTAACATACTGCCAGCAGCAAAGTGTCCTTCTTCAATATACTGTTCTGCTTGCTCGACAGTGATTTCTTTGAGAGCTTGTTGGTCTGGTTGATTGTAGTTAATGTAGATATTATCAACACCCGTTAAAATAATCAGAGAATCTGCTTGGACATTGTCTGCCAAAACCTTGGCTGCAAAATCTTTGTCATTGACTGCTTCCACGCCAACATAGTGCTGATTTTCTTGATAAACAGGTACCCCACCACCTCCAGCACAAATCGTGATTACCCCGGCATCGACTAGGGTCTTGATCACGTCTTTTTCGACGATTTCTTGTGGCATCGGAGAAGGAACCACTTTTCGGTAGCCCCGTCCGGCATCTTCTTGATAGACACCCCCGGTTTTAGCCATCGCTGCTTCCGCTTCTTCTTTATCATAAAAAGGACCAATCGGTTTCGATGGTTTCTGGAAAGAAGGATCGTTTTTATCCACTCTGACTTGTGTGATTAAAGAAATCACGGATTGCGGCACATCCCGTTGGGCAAATTCATTGGTTAGTGCATGTTGCAACCAATAGCCGATACTTCCTTGTGTCATCGCAACACAGGTATCCAATTTCAGCTGTGGATTTTTTTCGCTTTCAGCAGCTTTTTGCTGAAGCAGCAAATTACCGACTTGTGGGCCATTTCCATGACACAAAATCACTTGTTCGCCTTTTTCAACAAAATCAGCAATATATTTGGCTGCTTGAGCAACTACCGCTTTTTGTCCACTATCACTAGGGTCTTTATCCAAAATGGCATTTCCGCCTAGTGCGATCACATTTAAACTCATTTTACTGTCTCCTTCTCATTTTCCTTCGCTAATACGGCAAATATTCCTAATCCGATCAGCAGCAACACACACGATAAGTAAAAACCGACTTGCATTGATCCTAATGAATCTGCTAAAAATCCTGTGACATATGGCGCGAGGATCGAACCAGACATTCCGATGAAGTTGTAGGCACTAAGCGTCGTGCCTAACGCTCCGGCTGGTGCATTTTTCGTTACAAATGTCACCACGATTGGATCAAGAGCAAGCTTGCCCGTCAATCCATACAAAATCAACACGGCGATCAATATCGTGCGGTCTGTAACAAAGGCAATCGCAAAAACTGAAAGTGTCGCAAGGGGTACCAAGAAATACACCAGTTTTTTCGTTGCTCCTGTTTTGTCGTTCAACCGAGCAAAAATCAAGGCACCAGGAATCGAAGCCCATGGGACGAGAGAAGCAATAAATCCAACACTTGCTCCTTCAAATCCACGTTCTGCGATCAAAAATTGTGGTAACCATGTAATGATAACAAAATTTGCATAAATGCTAGTAAAACATAAGATAAAGGCAGCCACTAAATTACGATTAGAAAAAATTTGTTTAAGAGAGATTTTTTCTTTTGGTCCTTCTTCTTTAACCACTTTTTCTTCATCTTCAGGACGGATGACTTTCTCTTTCAATACCGTGTAAAACAAGATACCGAGAATCAATGTTGGGATCGCCATGATAAAGAATGGTTTGCTCCAATGATCGCCATTATCCAAAACAAGTTTACTTGACAATAGATACCCGCCAGAAGTCCCAAAAGCCATTCCGCTGTTGATAATCGCATTCCCAACGGTTCGTTTGTTATCTGGAATCGCTTCTGTTGATAACGCGTATTGAGGCCCATAATACGCACCTTGACCGATACCGGCAACTGCGCGAATGACTAAGAACAAGACAAAACTCGTAGCTAATCCACTGAAATACGTGGTCACGGCCAGCAGTACAAAACCAATGGCAATGACTAGCTTTCGACCGATTTTGTCCCCAACGATCCCAAAAGGAATTTGGGCGATGGCATAGGTCAAGAAGAAGATACTATTTGCTAGACCTAGTTGCGTATTGCTTAAATTGAATTGTTCTCCGATCACACCCATGATTGGATTAAAGATCGTCCTTGTGGCATACATTAAGATCCAACCCACAAAGAAAATGGCAACAACTTTTTTCCAATAATTGTTACTTACTTTTTCAGCTGGTCGCTGGTTGATAGATTCCATGATTTCTCCTCTTTTCTATTCTAAAGTGATTGATTCCAATGCTAGCAGCATGCCAAAACACAAATCAATGCCCGATGAATGGCCGATTTTCATGACATCCTTTACATCTTTTTCGATCAGCTGCTGATCTTGGCTTTTCAAATCAGTCAATAATCGATAGATCAATGAATTGACATAACCTTTGATAGAGGCGGAAATATAGGCTTTACTGACATCAGTAGTAGACAAAGGAACCGCTAGAGCAGTTGCTAACTTCTCCGCTGGTTGGTCAAAGGCATAAAACATTGCTTGGTAAGCAACCAATAGATCATCTCCGCTAGGTGTCAATCCCTTCCCTCGGCCAATTAGATAAGCAGTCACTTGCTGCCAATCTGGCTCGGGATGCCGCAACACTTCAAAAATTTCTAAGGCTCGTTTTTCTAAAGGAAGTCCAATTTTTTCTACTAAATTTTGCTGGGTCAGTATTTCTTTTAAGCTGTTTCGCTCCGCTGCAGTGAAGGTAAGGTCCTTCACTTGCAGCGAAACAAAAGCAACATCTGTCAAAGGCAAAACAATCGTTCCTTTGGTACTATAAAATGTCAAACTATGACTACGTATCTTGACTAAATTTCCCGGCTCCACATAAGGCATGATTGCCCGAAACTGTTCTTCAGGTAAATACATCCCAAATCCTGCCAGATAGCTGCGGTAATTATTGATGTTGATCAACTGTTCATTGACTTGAATATTAAATGAACGATCAAATACACTATGGATTTTCCCCATTCCTCCAAATTGCTGGATCGGAGACAGGTAATCACTCGCAATGATTTTTTCAGTCAACGTCGATCCCTAGTTTCTTCGCATAAGCTGTTAGAGCATTTTCAAAACAGCCTAGAGGTGCTCTAACCGTTCCCGCACCAACTTGTCCTACTCCAGCTTCTTTGTGGGCGATTCCAGTATTGATCACTGGTGTGATCCCTGTTTCGACTACTTTTCGAATGTCAATTCCTAAACATGTTCCTTGGAAGTCCCATGTTGGGATCGAAAATGTCGAATTGTGTCCCAGACAAATTTTTGCCATTTCATTCGATGTTTCCAAGGCATCTTCAAAACCGCCGGCACCGACAAAACGCGTCACGCCTGGTGCAGCAACCATGGCCATTGCCCCAACACCGACGGTTTCCGTAATGGCGCTGTCTCCGATATCAGGATTACCGTCTGCTTCAGTAAAGCCGGTAAAGTACAGACCTTTTGGCGTATTGACCGGGGCAATGTGCCATTCGTCCTCTGTTTCTGCGATACGAATCCCAAAATTGACACCGTTACGGGTCATCGTTGTCACCACTGTCCCTTTTGTTTCTGAACGAGCACCGTCAACGATGGCCTTACCGGTAGCCATCATGATATTCAAGAAGAATTGATCAGTATCTGCTAAGAACTTGATAACTTCGTACTTTTGATCTTCCGGAATATCTGTTTGAATGATTAGTGGCGAAATTTCTTTCAAGAAGTTCAATGAGGCCGCAATGTTTCGTTGGTGGAATTCATCCCCCATCGTGATCGAACGCGCGATCAAGACATTCAAATTGATGCCTTCTTCTGTCAACTGCAATGCTTTAGCGATCGTCGGTCCTAAAACATCTTTGATCCAATCCAAGCGATCAATGACTTCTTGGGAATAAGCACCAAAACGTAACACTTTACCGATACCCTCGTTCAAAATACAGTAAGCACGATTTCCTGTCAGACGATTTTCAACCACAAAGACAGGCATGTTTGCAGAAGTGATCCCTCCCATCGGGCCAACAGCTTGTACATGATGACAAGGCATGAAACGAACTTCTCCGCTTTCCAACAATCGGCGTGCTTCTTCTTCATTCGTTGCCCACCGTTCAAATAACGCCGCGCCAATACAAGAACCTTGCATCGGTCCAGTCATTTCTGACCACTCAATTGGAGGTCCAGCATGTAATAACGTTTTTTGCTGCTCATTTAGTTCAGCAATGACTGTTTTAGCAGGTACCACATCGATCAAGAAAGGTTGCGCATTCTTGATTTTGTCTGTCACTTCTTGGTTGTCCGCTGTAATTTGATCCTCAAAATCTTCCAGTGCATCCAGAATGCGAATCATTTTTTTATTGCCGCTCGCTCTAGGACGCCAGTTAAATTGCTCCGTTTGTCCACCATATTGCAAGATTGATTCATTAAAACTTTGTAAGCCGACATTGATGATTCGCGGTTTTGTTGTCAATAATTCCATCACTTGCTCACTAACCGTTGGTACATCAATCGTTGTCCCCGTGTAGTCTTCCACCGCTTTATCTGCTTCTGACATTTCGACACCTTTTAACAAGAGTGCTAATTGAACAGCTTTCGCGTTGCTTTCTGCTACATAAACCCCCGCTGCTTTCAAGCGATCGACTGCATCTTGATAATTTTGCGGATCTTTCGTGGTTCCGCAGACTGTAGCCACGAAGTAAAGATCACCCCCAGCTGTTTTAGCTTTTGTTTGTGCTGCTTCGATGGCAGGTAGCAATGCTCCGACCATATCTTCATGTGCACCGTAACCTAAAACCACATCGAACAAAATAATTCCTGTTTGTTCATCCTCTGCATACTCTTCGATTTTTTGAATCCGTACCTCTGGATCGATCATTGGATGAGGTTTTCCTTGCGTATAAATATCATCGCCTAAATCGATCACATCGTAGCCGTGAGAATGCAAAATATATCCTTCTTGCTTGACTAAACCTTCTAAGTTCAACGCTTCCGAAATCAACATGCCCGCTTCAGCAGCTAGTGTGCCGCCAGAATAAAGGCCTTTAACAACTTTGTCTTTGTCTAAAGTGGATACGTTTGGTTTGTCCAATTTTGTAAAATAATTCCGTTTGACAGCTTCTTCATTTGCTAAATCAACAGCGATTTGTGCAGTTTCTTCCAATGTGTGTGCCAAGTAAACTTTTCCTTCATGGGCTTCAGGTTTTTCTCCTAAGAAAATAGCAACGACTGGCTTGCTGATGCTTTGCAGCAATTGAACGACTTCATCCCGCACTTCTTTTGCAGGTGGCTTCGAGATGACACAAATCACATCGGTTGGTTCATGATTTTCCAGAGCGACGATCGCATCTTTCACAGTGATGGCTCCCACCTTATCACTGAGATCACGTCCACCAGTTCCGATTGCATGTACTACCCCGCCACCTAGACGATCGATGATCGTTGTGACTTCTTGGATCCCTGTCCCTGATGCACCAACTACACCAATATTTCCAGGTGAAACCACATTGGTGAAGGCAATCGGGATACTAGAGATGATCCCTGTTCCGCAATCTGGTCCCATCATTAATAGTCCTTTTTCATGTGCTAATTTCTTTAAGCGAACTTCATCTTCAATAGCTACATTGTCCGTAAAAGAAAAAACATGCAGACCATTCTTCAAAGCCTTTTCCATCTCGGCTGCGCCATATTCTCCCGGAATACTGAACAACGCCACATTGGCATCCGGCAAAGCAGTCAGTGCTTCTTGCCAAGAAGCTGCAGCAGGTTTCTCTTTGTCGTCACCTTTAGCGGAAAGATCAGCTAGAAAGGTATCGATCGCCGGTAAAACTTCCTCCATGATTTGCTCGTCTTCACTGTCGACAACGATCATCATGTCATTCGGGGAAGCAGCTTCTGCTTCAGGCGTCAGCAAGCCAGTGTTATTTAAAATATCTTTGTTTGCATCTGTCCCCATCATGATCTGACTCATTGTCACGCCATCAAGATCATTGATCGTATTCGTCAACAACATGAGATTGATCGAATCTTGATAGTTGTTCTTTAAGATCACTGTGTTTAACATTTGTTCTCCTCCTTTTCTTATATTTTTATTCTAACGCGACTTGTTTGCGTTTTCATTGGATAAAAGTCTAAAAAAATGCTATACTTTTTATCCAAAAGGGGAAAAAGGAGAATCTTATGCAATTAAAAGAATTGATTGAGCTGCCGCTTTTCAAAAATAGCAAGACACTGACTGGCACGATTGGTTTAACAAATCCAGTGGCCTCTGTCATGGTGCTTGAAGCCATCGATATTGAAAAATGGAGTAAGAAAGATCAGTTGATCTTGACTTCATTCTATGCCTTCACGGATCTTTCTATGGATCAGTTGCGTGTTTTTTTTGAAAAGATGCAGCAGATTGGGGTCAGTGGGTTAGTCGTCAAAGTCGATCGCCTGATTCCAATGATTCCTGAATGGATCATTGGTCTTAGTTTTGATTATCAGATCCCATTGATCAAAGTACAGCAAGATGTTAGTTACGAAGCAATCATGTTGGCGGTTTATGAACCGCTTTTGAATCACCAAACACATCTCTTGCGAACCTACTATGAGGTCCGTCAGCGTTTCATGAAGGTTGAACGCAACCATTCGTCCTTTGAGCAGATCATGCAAGAGTTTTATCAGTTGATCGAAAAACCTTGTTCATTACGGATCCCCCATTTGGATGTTCAAGTTGCGATCGGTCAATCCTTTAAGAATTATGTAGTCACAAAGAGTGAACCAATGAAAACCATCGAATTCACAAAAAATCATTATGAATATCTAGAGCTTTTTTCTCATGAGAACAATCAGTATGTCACTGCAATCAAAGTGGATATCATCAACCCATTCAATGACTTATGTACATTGATCGTTTATCAAAAAGATTCTCAGATCCCCGAAGCAAAGGTCATGATTATCGAGAATGTCGTAGACGTTATTTACGAACGGCTGCAAATGGAATATCTTCTAAAAAAAGAGCGCTATAATCGGATGAACAATCTGGCCGAAGCCATTTTGCAAAGTACACCGAATAATTCCGAAGAATTAGCTGCATTGCTGCAAGAGGCACAATTAGATCGTTATGATTACTACCAAGGAATTGCTTTTGCCTCCAATACCTTTAAAGATAAGCAAAGAAAAATAGCTGTCCTGCACAAATTACGGGCATTGAAAACTGCCCATGTGTTTTTTGAGCATCATAATTATTTAGTCGTCCTGTATAATTTTCAGCAGCTAGCCCAAGAAATCAGTAAAAAGAACTTGGAAAAACAATTTGAAGTCTCTCTCTTATCAGAAGAATCTGCTTGCTTAGCAGTCAGCGAAGTCTTCACTAAAGAACATATCAAGGAAATCTTGCCCCAATGTCTCGATGCCATTCGCTTCAACCGCCAGTTCTATCTAGGACCGATCTTAACTTACAGTGATTTAGGAATCTTTAGCTCCTTTATCAAAGAAAATCAGCTGGAACGACTGCAGCAAAGCATTCCCCCAAAGTTGTACCAAATGTCAGAAGAAGACGAGGAATTATTCACTACTTTCTATACTTTTTTTATCAGCAACCGCAATTACAAGAAAACTGCCGAGGCTCTTTTTCTGCATTCGAAAACGATTCGCTATCGTCTCAACAAAATCGAGCAGTTGCTGGAGATTGATTTGACAAATCCTATCCAATTGGTCAATTATGAAATCGGTACGTATTTATTAGAATTGAAGAAAAGGAGTCGTTTATAAATGAAAACAGACTTTTTATTATCTACCGGTGCCTCAGTTAGTCTTTATCCTGCTGATTCCATTGAGCAAGAGAGCTATCTGATTTACTTGCATGGCGGTGGATTCGTTTACGGCAGTCGGCAGGATATTCCCAAACCATTGATCGAATTGTTTCATGAACACAACTATACGATCCTATCTATGGACTATTTGTTGGCACCAAACAGTTCACTTTCTGAAATTATTGCCGCTACCTGGGAGAATTTCTTGGAATTAAAAGCGAAAGTAATCAAGGAGCACCCTTATCGAATCTGCGGTCGTTCAGCGGGAGGGTATTTGATGATGGCATTGACGAAAAAAATTTTTGCTGAAAAACTGCCAATGCCCGAAAGCCTAATTAACTTTTATGGCTATACAGACTTAGCTTTCATTGAAACTTCTCGTCAGACGACTCAACCACCATTGTCTGAGTCCCTTCTGCCAAAAATCGAGTTAACAGAGAAAGTATGGGATGATCCCCAGTTTCAGCGTTATCTCTTTTATATTTATGCACTTCAGCAACAAAAATTGACTGAGGTATATGGCATTTCCTCCAATCAGTTGACGGATTATGCGCTCCCAGCGGAAGAGCTACAACTCTTTCCTCCTGTTTTTAGTACAGCCAGCAGTACCGATGAAGAAGTCCCATTTCGCTATAGTAAGGCATTAAAGAAAATTCCAGATAGTAAATTTATAGCTGTTTATGACCTGCCGCATGACTTCCTGAAAGAAACAGATGATGACCAAGTCCAAATGGTTTTTTCCCGTTTAAATACCTGGTTAAATGACCACTGACAAAAAAACTAAAACAAAATCATTTTTGACAGGCAGCAGAGTGTTATAAAAAGAACCCTCTGCTGCCTTTGATCAATTTTTCTTCTCTTTCAACTTGAAAATCAGCAAATAATGCTTACTTACACCAAGATTGCTGGTTACATGCTATACTAAAAATGATTATTTGAAAGAAAGAAGGATGAATTTAATGGAATTTGTGGGTATCTTATGCCTAATCCTCCTCACAACAACTCTTTTCTCTCATATAGCAAGACGGATTGGCGTCCCTGCTGTAATTGGGCAATTGTTGGCTGGTGTTTTATTAGGAGGTGCAGGACTTAATTGGGTACATCCAGACATTTTAGTACACGATTTTTCTGAGATCGGTGTTATTTTGCTAATGTTTTTAGCTGGTTTAGAAAGTGATATTTCTTTACTGAAACGCTATTTTCGCCCTGGAATGTTTGTAGCGATCTTGGGGATCCTCTTCCCGATGTTATTCGGCTATCTCACAGGTATCGGATTTCAAAGCAGCGGAACGGAAGCCTTCTTTTTTGGTATTGTTCTAGCAGCAACTTCTGTCAGTATCTCTGTCGAGGTACTCAAAGAACTAAATGTTGTTAATACCAAAGAGGGTTCGACGATTCTAGGCGCCTCAGTTGTCGACGATATTTTGGTCGTTTTGGTATTGAGCCTCAGCCTTTCCTTTTTGGGAGGTTCTGGTACGCAAAGCACCCCTTTGCCTGTCACACTATTTGTAGAACTTATTTATTTTGTTTTGATCTTCTTACTTGTTAAATGGATTGCGCCGTTCTTACTTTCTTTAGCAGAAAAGCTCTTTGCCAATGCCTCAGTCATCATCATGTCTCTGATCATCTGTTTAGGTATGGCTTATCTTGCTGACTTAGTCGGTTTGAGCTCTGTGATTGGTGCTTTCTTTGCCGGGATCGCTGTTAGCCAAACAAAAGTCAAAGAAGAAGTGGAACACAGTGTAGAAGCATTGGGATATGCCGTGTTTATTCCAGTATTCTTTGTTAGTGTCGGCTTAGAAGTAGACTTTTCTTTGTTGAATGAGCAATTACTCTTTATCTTAGCCTTTACGGTAGTAGCTATTTTGACTAAACTTGTCGGAGGTTTTGCTGGCGGAAAAATCGCTCAGTTCTCCAACAATAGTGCTTGGATGGTTGGTGCAGGGATGATATCTCGCGGCGAAATGGCTCTGATCATTTTACAAATCGGACAACAAAATAACTTGATCACACCTGCTCTTTATTCACCCTTAGTAATTGTGGTTTTATTGAGCACACTGATCTCCCCACTGATTTTGAAATATTTTACAAAAAAAATCTATTGATGCATCGTAAAAGGCAAAACACCTTCTCAATTCAGTTGAGAAGGTGTTTTATTGTATTTAAAGCAAAAAAACATTACAATAAAGCTATATAGGATCAAAAGGCCGACAACACACCGTGAAAGGGCGTATTCTCATGAAAATCATCAAGAACTCCATTGAAAATCACCAAAAGAAAAAAGAGCAAAAAAAACTGATTTTAAGAAAAAAGAACTTTGAATTACGTGAAAGAGGAAAAGATCCTCATAAAGGGTGGCACCCCATGGTCGATACCGGATCCGGCGGTGCAAATGGTGCACTCGTTAAAATCAATAGAGGCACCATCGATATTACCGGAAACAATGACGAAACATTCAACTATTTTTTAGAAGAACAAAGACGAGTTGTTGATCATTCAAAAAGGCAGAACTAACTCTTGTTTAGAATGACTGGCAAGAGCACTTTTCAACTGCTTCTACGATAAATACTATTCAATCCAGACGGTCTCAATCAGTAAATATAATAGTCATCGCTTCCTGCTTGATAGATCTCGATCACTAATTTATGAGGCAAACAGATACTGGTTTGTCCATTTTGAGAGATCCAGCCCGTTTTAACAGCAATCTGATCTGGACTATTGTCTTCTTTCACGCGAATGTTCCCGTTATTTATTTCGATAATATTATATTGTTTTCTAGACGGAACATACGTTTTTGTCAATGATTCTATTTTTTCGAGGTTGAATCGATCAACCTCCTGCCCGTTGATTCGAACAATGGCGTAACGATCACCTGTATGTTCCGTAGCTTGGGCAGAGAAAAAGACTGGCAGAAAAGATCCTACAATCAATGCAGCAAAGAGGAGGTAATCAAAGGGTTTTAATAAACGAATAAAAGAATCTAGCAGCCTCATTCGTATCACCTCTTTCTTTTTTTACTGTTTTTTCTTTAAAACAGCTAGTCGTCTAGTTATGTCCTTTGCTGATTTCAATAATTGAATAAAAAGGCATTGGCAAAAATCACCTGATTTTGCCAATGCCTTTTTATTGAATACAATTAAAATCATAAATGATTGGTTGTGCTCATTATGCGTTTCAATGGATGCTTCCTGTTTTTGCATCATTGTCAGCTGTGGCTACTTAAATCGTTTCTTTTTTAATGGTTTCAATCATTTGATCGATTGCTTGTTTGATTTCATCTTCTGTATCGGGTAATTTGCTTGGTACCCCATCATGCTTACCACTGTCGACTTCTCGGGAAAAACTTACTTCATCCCCTGAAACATTGATTTGGTCTTGATACCCTTTTACAGCGATATAGGCTTTGGCAAGCACCTCAGTTTCTTTCACATCTTCAATTTTTTTCATTGTACTTCCCCTCCTGAATCTTATTGTAGCAACTTCTATTTAAAAACCAAATTGATTTGCTTTGTTTTTCCCAGTTTTAATATCTCCAAAAGAAAAACGAAAGTAGGAAGGGCTATTTTTCGGATGGAAAACAACACCGTTTTTTTGTTAAAGTATTTGCATATCTTCTATTGAAAAAAGCTTTTTTCAATTGATCTTTCTATTCGATAGTTGGTTCTGATAATCTACGGTCTTCAAAATAAGCCGATAAATCAATCAATTCATCCTCTGTAAACTGATTCATTTCTACTTCACCTAAAATCCTTTCTTGCAGTGTTCGATCCATTTCCCAGAAATGGTCGATCTTTTTGAAATGGTCAGCCGAAAACCTGGCAAATACTGGATAAAGAATCAAGAAGTCAGTGTATGTCAGGTCCATGGACTCTGTATAATCCTTTACGTAACCTGAATCTAATGCTTCTTTGGTTGGTTCACCCTTTGGCCCAATCAATCCTTTGTGATATAACAGCTGAAAAATTTCTGCTTTAGTGACTGTCGGATCAACTTTCTTTTTGTAGCAATAAGCCTCTTCAACCAATGATGGATATTGGATCATCATTATTCTCTACTTCCTTTCAGTCATTTGCTTTCGTTATGATCGGTTTCTTCAAAAGATATTCCTTTAATGACACATGGTGACTTCGTGTATAATTCCCACTGGTACTGTCAAAATGGATGGCTGGCTTCTTCAATTGTTGATTTCTCCGCCGCCGGTTTTTCTTTGCCTTTGAAGTTTTTCTAGCTGGTACTGCCATTTTTTAATCCTTTCTTGGAAAAATAGTTTCGTTAGCTAATTTTTTTCTTGTTCCGCTTGTATTCATGGATAATTTTTAGCGCACGCTTGCGAGTCTTGATATTTGGATTTTTCAAGCGGCGATAAGCACTTGCCAGATCTGTTTTTTCCAATCATTTTTCCTCCTTTATCGTCCTACTTCTCTCTTTAAGATTCATCTGTATTCTTTACTCACTTCTTTATTTCACGAAAAATTGCTTTTCGCCGTAGTTTTGGTGAATATTTTTTTAATTCCAATCGATAGGGTGTGTTGCGCTGATTTTTGCTAGTCAGATAGAGTCGTTCTCCGGTTTCTACACATTCCAATATAATATTATTTTGCATCCTCAAACTCCTTCCAAAAATCTCTTCAAAAACAAAACGTAACGATTACGTTTTAAACCTTATCATAGAAGAGTAGAAGATTCAAGAAGTTTTTTATATTTTTGTTATTTTATAAATGAAAGATGTTTCATATGAGTCGTTGATCGTTTCTGAAAAAAATTCTATTTAATAAAATACCAGAAATAAAAATAGCTGTTTCTCTCTTTAAAAACTTTGATTTAACAAAAAAATAAGATACCCGCAAGCTGGTATTTTAGAACAACTTCTTAAAAATTGTTCTAGTAATTATCCAATACTTTACTGGTATCTTGTTTTTTATTATTCGTGTGTCTTCATCCATTCCGTGATAGCCGATAAGCGTTCAAGACGTAGATTGGGCAACCCGCTGCGAGAAAGGCCATGACTAGAATGCGGAAAGAGGATCAATTTCGTGTCAATGTCATTCCGTTTTAATGCCGTATAAAATTGTTGCCCTTGTTCTTGCGGACAACGCAGATCATTTTCGCCATGTAAAACAAGCGTTGGTGTGCTGACATGATCTGCATACGCTAATGGTGACATTTCCCAGAGTGTCTTAGACTCATCTAGGTCATGCAGCAACTGATATTTTACGAAAAATGGTCCAATGTCGCTGGTTCCATAGAAACTGATCCAATTGGAGATCGACCGCTGTGTGACGGCAGAGCAGAAACGATCCGTGTGCCCTACGATCCAATTGGTCATAAAGCCCCCATAACTACCGCCAACGACATGAATTTTTTGGGGATCGATCTCTGGATGATGATTAAGCACGTCATCCACACCTAAGAGCAAGTCTTGGTAATCTTTATTGCCATAATCTCCTAGGATCGAGCGAACAAACTCCTGACCATAGCCTTGCCCACCGCGAGGATTCAGCAATATCACTCCGTAACCATTGGCTGCATGAACTTGCATTTCGTGAAAGAACGTCTCCCCGTAGCAAACTTGCGGTCCACCGTGAATATATAAAATCGCAGGGTGCTCTTGACTAGTCTCGATCGGTGGTAGATACCATCCTTGGATTTGCCAACCATCTGCTCCCTCATAGCAAAAACGCTGCGGTTCACTGATCGACAGGTCATTCATCAGAGCTTCATTCGGATCAGCTACTAGTTCTAGCTCGCCACTAGTTAAGTCAAGCACCGCTAGTCGACTTGGGATCGTTGGTGTCGAATAAGTGATTGCTAAGTGGGTCTCATCAATCTTTGCTGCATCAGTGATATCCATTAATTGGTCAAATAGTAATGTCCATTGTCCTTTCGTATCGACACGGTACAATTGCAATTTTCCATGAGTAGTCACTGGTACAATAAACTGTTGTTTGTTGATCCAGGTTACTGAAACACCACGATTTTTTTGTTGAAAATCACCGATGATCGTATTGCCGATGGCAAGGTCTTGTTCATTTGAGAGGTTGACTACTTCCTTTGTTTCAAGGTCCATGAGATAAAGATCTTCCTGGGTAACAAATCCATAGGTTAGGTCATTCCCCAAAAGCAGCAATTGGTTGCCAGATAAAGCAGCAAAAGAATAAGTCCCTTCAGGCAGATCAGATTCAAATGAGTGATGCTGATTCGTTGTCAGATCATACGCATACAGCATACTTCCATAATGCCATTCTCGTTCGGGTTTCGTCTCTGCGGTATAGAGTAGACCTTGCTCTTTTTCCATGATTGCTTCAAGATGGATTTCCAGATCTGTTTCAAAAATAGTTGCTGATTCTTTCGTCGTTAATAAGACTTTCTTTACGCGCGTGATTTTCTCAGATAAAAAGCCCGCACCATCTGCTTGATAGCCTAATTTGGTCGTCATTTTTATTTTAGGAAAATCGTTTTCAGCAGCTTTTTCTTTTGACGTATCGTATTTTTTCTCAGAGTCATCCACTCGTTCTTTTGATTTATCTGCTGAGACTTGATAATAGACCGCTGTAGCATCGTCTGTCCAAAAATAATTGCTGATTCCCTGCTCTGCTACTAAGACAGAAGCTCGTCCACCGTTTAACGGCATAATCATTAGTTGATTTTTTTCTGTTTCTTTCTCTGTCGACAGAAAGCTCAGCCATTTTTCATCGGGAGAAACTTTTAGCTCGGTACTATTTTTTAATTGGTTGCCCCATACCTGCCTTTCTTTTGTCACTCGATCAACACTGAATATCTCCGATTCATAGCAATTCTTTTCCTCATTGACTGTATTCTCAAGATAGAATATGCGCTCACCAGCAACTACTGGCTGTGCCACACTTTTCAACTCAAACAACGACTCTTTTTTTATTTTCATTTACCCGCCTCCAAAATTAGGATAATTCCATTATAGCAAAATCCGCTGACATGATGTCAGCGGATTCACTCTTTATTCTTAATAAGTATATCCACGAACGATGCCGGATTCTTCAAAACCGACAGAGAAACCCGTTTGTCGGAAAATCGTCTGGCCATTTTCTATCAACGTCAGCAAAATCTCCGTACTGGTACTTTCCCGAATAATTCGATTCATCACACCATCCGTTGGTGCCATCAAGGAATGGCCCTCTTTTTCTGCAACTTCAATCGTTAGTTCAAGCACTTTTTGCCTAACAATAATCACTAATCGACCTTGTTTGCGAGCCACAGAATCTAAGCGGGCACCATAATACGTTGCCAAGCGATATTCTTTATCCCCTATTTGTAAGACTGAAATAATCCCTAAAAAAGCCGTTCCTAAAAAAGGAATGTCTGCTGCTGAGAAAAAGAAACGGACATCAGGTGCCTCAAATCGATTGCATTGTACCCATAGATAGGCAGCAGGAAACGATGTTCCCCAGTCTTTTTCGAGATACCCGATTCCTTCAGAGAAATCAAGTGACTGCTCATTCCATAGCAAAGTTCCCGAGAGGCTATGAGCCATACTTAAAATACCATGGTAGCATTCCATAAATGAAAAGTAGGAAAATGGCCCCATAATACTTGGGGCATAGCGACTCCGAGATATTGGATGAAAGGCACCGTAGGTCAATGTGCCTTTAACTGATAATTCAGTACTCTCTAATGATAGCGAAATTCCTTGTTCACTAAAGTGATTCTCCCCGATCTTAATTAATAACTGATCTTCAGCAGCTGAAAATTCCGCTTCACTAAAAGGAAAATAATGAGAGCCTTCATGGCTGATCACTTGAATAAATGGCTGTTTTCTTCCATCCGATTCAATCGATAGCCCTGGAATAAATGCATACACCTCATCCCCAATTTGATGTTTGAAATACCATCCTTCAAAAAATGCAGCTTTCTTCGTATTGCCATGAAAAAAAAGATCTGTTGTAATCGCCATACGTTCCCTCCATTCAGCTACAACTAGTGTAGCATGAATGACACAAAAGATGGGTTATGACGTTTTCACCAATCCAGGATTGTAAGATCTACGATTTTTCTGTTCGTATTCTCGATCACGGCTTACTTATCTTTTGCAGAACGTCTGGTCCAAAGGATATAAACAGCAAAAGCTGCCACAAGCAATGCAATCAACAGCCCTTTAAACCGATTATCATTTGTCAAATTCTCTTTGGAGGCCCATCGTTGAAGGATTCCAAGTATAACGAAAATCGTTAGCATAAAGGCGACGGGATAAAAGTCTTTTTCCTTGCGCAAGAAAATCAAGGCGCAGGCAGCGACTAATAGCACCAACATTAGCACCATATCCATTGGATAAGATAACGTCACCACAAAAAGGTTAAGGGTATATAGATTCAGTAAAACCAAACCACCAATCCAGACCATCGCTATCACCCACAAAACCAGAAATTTCTTTAACTTACTCTGAAAAAAACCTTGCTTTAAATAAATCGTTTTTTGCACCCCAAAGAAAAAGAGGATGACCAAAACGACTGAAAAAACAGCAGTTGTCACATAAGAATAAAGATTTAACTGCAAGACACTATCAGAAGAAAAGTCATTAAACAGTTTGACCAGCCATGAGACGCCGACCATAATATAAATCAAATTCAACTGATCGATCAAACGGCTTTTAGGTGTGTTACGCAACAGCTCATCTGCCATTTCTTTAGGATTTTTCCCAAAATATTCTTCTGCTGTTTCACCATGATTTTGGGCTTCAAGTAAATCATTGGCTATCTCATAGACTTGAGCAACCACAGCATATTCATCTTGAAACAGGCTAGAAAAAAATAAGTACTCCCTCAAATCTTCAAAATATTTCTGATTGCTTGCTGACAGTTGTTTTGAAATCTCATTTGTTTTGTCTCGGTAATAAGCTAGTTGTTTTTTCTTATTCATGTTCTCACTCCTCAATAATTCGTTCTACTTTACTCACTAGGTTTTCCCACTGTTGTTTAAAGCTGTTTAGGTACTCTTCTCCAGCTTCTGTCAATGAAAAATATTTCCTGTCTGGTCCATCTGGTGATTTTTTCAGTTCAGCTTTGATCAAACGTTGTTTCTCCAGTTTCTGAAGTAAGGGGTAAATCGTACCGCCAACGATCGTTTCAAAACCATATCCTCTCAATTCTTGTACAAGCTCGTACCCATAAATTTCTTTTTTTGAAATAATCTGCAAGACACATCCATCTAAGACGCCCTTTAACAGTTGCGTTTCTCTCACGACATTCACCTCCACGAATCATCTCCTACTAGTATGTTTTACCTATTAGTTGATTTGAGTATATCAAAAAGCATCTAGTATGTAAAGCATACTAGCTAAAAAAATAAAAACACAGTACGTGTAAACATACTGTGTTTTCGGTTATCTTTTGATTCCTCGCCCATAGGAATCATTATAAGGTTGAAATGAGCGATCGTGGAGCTGGGTAGCGGCATCTGCCAACCAGTGAATATTTCTAATCAACGCTCGTCCTTGTAAAATTAAATCCGCTTGCTTGGTTTGCAGAATGTGTTCACATAAATTAGGGTTATCCAGCATCCCAACGGTAGCCACTGGGATCTTAACAGCTGCTTTCATAGCTGTTGCAAAAGGTGTTTGATACCCTTCATAAACCGGGATCGTTGGCTTTCTATCTAACAAACCGCCCGTAGAGATATCTAAACAATCAATCCCATCTGCTTCAAGCCACTGTCCAATTTGTTGCCATTCTGTGATTGAATTTTGTTTATCCTCTGTTTCATAATCGGTTAACGACAACCGCATCCAAAGTGACCCATCAAAGACAGCTCGAACCGCTTGAACAATTTCTTTGACGAAACGATAGCGGCTTGCTAATGATCCGCCATATTCATCTGTCCGCTGATTCACGATTGGTGAGAGAAATTGATCAATCAAATATCCGTGAGCTCCGTGCAATTCAATCATGTCTACGCCAGCAGCTTGCGCACGTTTGGCTGCTGCCACAAAGGATTCTTGGACACGATTGATTTCAGCAAGCGTCATTTCGTGAGGAACAGCATAGCTTTCGTTAAAGCGAACGGCGCTAGGTGCTATTGGGTAACCTGCATCCGCTGCTTTGCGCCCAGCATGGTTCAACTGAAGCCCCACTTTGCTACCGAAACCATGAAGCAATGCAACGAGTTTTGATAACTCAACTTGTTGCGCTTCATTCCATAAACCAAGATTATTCTTGGTGATTCGTCCATCTGCTTCCACAGCAGTTGACTCAATGATCAGCAAGCCAACTTTACTTAATGCACGAGCACCATAGTGAACAAAGTGAAATGGCGTGGCAATCCCATCCTCTTTTTTCACTTCATACATGCACATTGGTGAAAGGACAACACGATTCTCTAACGATAACCCCGCCAGTTCAACTGGCGATAATAGTAATGACATACTGACATTCCTCCGCTACTCATTAAATTGCATTTTCTGCTTGTTATCAGTATAGTTGTTACACATAGAAATACAAGCAGAAAGAGTTTGTTTTTTTGAACATGAATCAAAGAACAGTAGGCGAATAGACCAAAAGTCAATTTACTTTGCTGAAAACTACAGTCTCCCGTTAGCTAAGTATGGAGTTAGCCTTTATTATTTTTAAAAACAAAAAAGAATTGCTGATTAATAATTCTATCAGCAATTCTTTTCCCTATAGTTATTATACAGGAAAAAACGAGTAAAAAACAGACTAGTATTTTTGCCGCCACCTCGTATAATGAAACATACTCTGGGAAATGGATGTGAAAACAGATGGAAAAGCAACGCATATTAGAGAAACGTCATTTATCTTTTGTTTATCAAAAATTGGTCACTCGAAAAAAAGCCCTACGCTCTTTTCTGGATAAAGGCTACGCAAGCCATTTGCAAGACCTCCAAACAATTGGCACGGATATTCGACTCAATTTTGATAACTTGTCAGACAGTCTGGAAACTTATGCTGCCATTGAGAGCAAAAATCGTGAAATTGACCAAATGAATCTGAGTTTGCAAACAGCCGAAAAAGAACTGGCAGCCGTAGAACGTTTGCTCCAGTCACCCTATTTCGGGAAAATAGTCGTTGACTTTCTTGATGGTGAATCCGCTGAATCCTTTTATATTGGCATCAACGGCTTTGCAGTTGAAGATAGTCATAACTTAGTCTATGATTGGCGCTCTCCAATCGCTGAGCTTTTTTATAACAATACGTTAGGGGATTCTTCTTACCAAGTCAATGAACATGAAATTGCTGTATCTATTAAAAATAGACGGCAATTAATTGTCGCTCATGATAAACTGATCCGCTTTTTCGATACTTCTGTCGCGATCCAAGATGATGTCTTATTGACCGCACTAGAAAAGAACGACGGCAAAAAAATGCGCGACATCACAACATCCATCCAAAGAGAGCAGAATGCAGTCATTCGTGACCAATCAAGTCAAACCTTATTGGTCAATGGAGTAGCCGGTAGTGGAAAAACCTCAGTTATTATGCAACGGGTCGCTTATTTATTGTATCAATACCGTAGTCAGATCACATCTGACAATGTACTGATCCTTTCACCCAATCAAGATTTTATCCACTATATCTCAGATGTCTTGCCTTCATTAGGTGAAAAGAATCCTTTAAATCAGACGATTCGTCAATTTTGCTCGTATTTGCTGCAAGAAGCAAATACAGTTCCTTTAGAAAATGAGGAAGCCTATTTTTTCCGTTTACAAGAACCTACTTCTTTTCAAACAGAAACGCTCCGCAGCAATGAGTTTGTGGCCTTTCTGCAAGAATCAGCCAGCAAGACAGCCCTGATCGAACCTTCGTTTCACTCAATCCTTCGAAAGGGTAAAGTCGTTATAGCCAAAGAAAAGATTCAGTCAATCTATCAATCTACACCACAACTCCCTATGATCGAGCGATTGCAAGCAACCAAGAAACGATTAATAAGTGAGTGGGAGTCACAATTGATCAAAAATGCCAAAAAGAACCACTTGCAAGATCAAGTATTAGCACTTTCTGAACAGCAGCAGCAACGATACTTTGGTCATTTGATCGAAGACGACTCTCCCTCCAGTATTCAAAAGTATACTGAACAATTATTGCGAACGAGGTATCAAGTCGTTGATGAACAATTGAAACAGAATAGCTGGATCGATGAGGATCAATTTTTAGAACACTATTATACGGCGTTCACCCAACAGCCTTATCTGAAACATTCTACTATCACGTTAGATGAAGCAGTAATTCGTTTATTCAACCGACACCTATTTATCGAGAAACTTCCTGTAGCCTCGCTGGCTTTTTTGCTGATCGATGAAATCCAAGATTATACACCCGCTCAGTGTACGCTGTTATTGACACTATTTCCCCGAGCAGCCTTCACCATGGTTGGGGATGAAAATCAAGCAATTTTTAATTCTGCGATTGATTTTAGAGAGATTCAAGAAATCTTTGAGGCTAACAATCGATCAGTCACACGCTATGACTTACGAACTAGCTACCGTTCCAGTGGTGAAATTACTAAATTGTTTGCAAAGCTTGCCAACCATACAACTATGTCGATCATGCCTGTTCGCCCGGCCGGAGAGCCTCCCCGATTTATTCGTTTTGAAAACGAGTTGGAATGGCTGGCAACTATCACACCTTTCATAAAAAAGGGAAGGCAATATACGATACTGACAAAGAGCCATAAGGAGGCTGCTTTTTTGGAAGAATATCTCAAAGGACAGACAAATCAACTCCCCTTTCCTGTTTATTCGATTGACATCGCTAAAGGAAGAGAATTTGATCATGTCATTCTTTATGACGTTTCAAACGAACAATTCTATACAACACAAGACAAGCGAATATTGTATACACTGCTGTCCCGTGGCATGGAAAGTATGCTGGTTACTTATAAAAAAGAACTTAGTGCCTTTTTCTAATCCGAAAACCATTGATTCTTGAATAAAGCCCAGAATCAAACTACTGCCAGATCCAGCACTTAACAACTAAGTTTTTTTAGAAAAAAGTACCTTTTTGTCTATTTGAGCAAATGCATCTGCCCAGGCTTAGGATAAATGAAGTTTCACTTTATTTACCCTAAGCCTTTTTGACTTGTCCCTTCAACCTCCGACTCTTCTTCGTTGATCCGCATCCCTTTGTGATAATCTTACTTGTCTTCTTCTATGATCTTAAAAACGTAGATGCAAAGATTTCCCATGGGATGAGAACTAGACGGAATAATTTCGTCACAACATTTGTCCAATAATTGAAATTGCAGCGGTCGTCAACCCTGGAAGCTCGTGTCAGTTGCTCCAATTCAATTGTTTTATTCAAGCGCGGAAGGCTTTTTTACATAAATTTTCACAACAGTAGAGCATTGAAGCCCAACTGTCAGTTGGAATAGTTGGAGCAGCGTCCGCTATTTGCAGATACAAAAAAACCACTAATGACGAATCATTAGTGGTTAAATCTATTGATTAACGATGAATGTAAGTATAACCAGATGCATTCATTGTTGCTATGTTTGGTCCTGTAGGTGAAGGGAAGCCCATTCCACCTTGAGAGATCGTAATGGTGTTGCTTGCAGGATCATAAGATTCTACATAGGCTACGTGTCCATACGTACCATCTGCTGTCCACTCTCCGCCAACGGATTGGCCTGCGGCAAAGACAACAACTGCTCCAGCGGCTGGTGTTCCATTCACTGTGTATCCATCAGCTGCTGCTGAGGCACCCCATTGGGCACCATTTCCCCAGTAAGTACCAACCCATGGTGCGCGATTTTTAACATACCATGTACATTGTCCTACTGCATACATGTTACCTGATGATGAGTGGTCTTTACCACTACCACCGGTATTGACTGTAGAATTATTGCTGTTATTTGTATTTGATGAAGAACTGTTTGATGAATTTGAACTATTACTTGATGAACTTGAGCTGCTTGATGATCCAGCAGTTGCTGTTTCAACAACAGAAGTATCTGAAGAACTTTCTGTCTTCGTTGTACTTGTTTGAACATCTTCTGTAACAGCTGCTTTTTCTTGTGCTTCTTTCAATGCTGCTGCCTGTTTTGCTTCTTCTGCTTTTTTAGCAGCCGCTGCTTCTTGTTGAGCTTTCAAGACACGTGCTTTTTCAGCTTCCGCTTCTTGTTTTTTCTTGTTCAACGCATCTTTGTCTTTTTCAGCTGTTGCTTGTTCAGCAGCTAAATTAGCTTTCAACACATTCAAGTCTGCTTGTTTTGTAGCCAATGCATCTTTTTGATTTTGCAGCTCAGCTTGAGTTGCTGCTACTTCTTGAATTTTGCTTTCATTTTCTTTTACTTTTTGTTCAACATCTTCTTTGTCGCGTTTTTGCTGCTCAACTAGATCATTGTTGGCATTTACGATTGTTGTCATGGCTTGTACTCGACCAATAACATCCGTCAAAGAATCTGCTTCTAGAACTGCATCGATAAAGTTTGTGCTTTGACCATTTACTTGCACATCGCGTGCTTGTTTTTTGATGGCTTCTTCACGTTTTGCGATACGTAATTTTAAAGTGGCAATTTTATCTTGTAATTTTTCTGCTTCTTTACCTAGTGCAACTTGTTTAGCTTCTAAGTCACTGACTTTTGCACTCACTGAATCAATTTCTGCTTCTAGAGAATCGATTTGTGATTGAGCATCTGCTTGTTGTCCTTTTAGGGAATCGATTTTTTGATTTTGTTGTTCGATTTGATCATCAATGGAATCTGCTGATACTAATCCTGGTCCTGCAACTGCTGTTAATGTTAGAGAACACACCATTAATGCTGATAACAAACTTTTCTTCACTCGTTTTTCCTCCGACTAGCGCTTTTTGTGTAAATTAGTTGTCTTAATAAAAAATTTACTTAATATAAGAAAATTTAAAGTTCGATTTAACGACAAATGAATTCTAACATAAGCATATGACATACAGATAAAAGAAATGTTACAAAAATGTTTCAAAGACAATTCTCATCAGAAATATTCTTCTATGCTAGCTATAAAGCTTGATAAAACAGCATTTTTAAAATGTTTTTCAAAAAAAGAAATCGATAAAAAAGCGCTTTTTTATTTTTCAGGTAGTCCAAAAACTCCTGAAAAAACCAAAAAATTTGCTTTTTTACAGTGTGAATCCCCTTTTTTCTCTCTTTTGGCCCTCTCTTTATCCGTTTCTTTTTTCATTAAAGAAGATACCGTGTAAGCAAAATACTTGATCCTTTCTAAGTGACAAGCAAGTTTTCTCTTCCTATAATAGGAAGAATACCGCTCGAAAGGAGGAAGCATCATTTCCAAAAGAAAAATAATTATCTGGATCAGTAGCATTTTGGTTTGCGGCTTACTTTTGCTTGCTCTTTGGACGACCAAAAAAGCGAACAGTGTGTTGCAGCAAGATTCAGAAAGCGAATTTTGGCTGCTAAGCGATGTTCATTTCCTGTCGTCAGCACTTCACGATAATAGTATAGCCTTCAACCAGTTTGCTGAAGGTGCCGCTGGTAAAGAAATGCGCTATCAGGCAGAAAGTTTGGAAGCTTTTGTTGCTGAAGCCCTAGAAAAACGACCAACAGGAGTGATCTTGACAGGGGACATGACATTGAATGGAGAGAAAGCAAGTGCAGAATCTCTTGCCGAGTTATTGGCACCATTACAAGAAGCTTCGATCATGGTACTGAGTTTGCCCGGCAATCATGAGATTTACAATGGTTGGGCCAGAATTTTTGATGGGGATAAGGAATTTTATGCCGATCAAATCAGCCCGCAAGATTTCAAAGATATTTTTTCCGAAGGCTACGAGAAAGCTGACAGTGTTGATCGGACCTCATTAAGCTATAGCATCAATCTCAATGATCAGTATCGCTTAGTATTACTTGATTCATGTATTTATGAAGAACAAGTGAATTGGAACCAGCCAACTACGAATGGCCGCTTGAAAGAAAGCACCTTAGAATGGCTGAAGGATCAACTAGAAGCAGCTAAACAACAGCAGCAGACACCGCTTCTCTTCATGCACCATAATCTTCTGGAACATAATTCATTGTTGAAAGAAGGTTATATTTTAGATAACTCGGCGCAATTGCAGCAATTACTAACTGCTTATCAGGTACCAGCGATTTTTTCTGGACACATCCATATCCAAGATATTACAGAAGGACCCTCTGGTATTCAGGAAATTGTCACCGGCTCTTATTCCACACAAGAACTTGGCTATGGGGTCGTAACACTTACTGATAAAACGATCAACTACGAAAAAAAGGTGATTGATTTGGACCAATGGGCTGCTAAGAACAAGCGGAAAGATCCTCACCTTTTGCAGTATAGCAACTATCAAGCAACCATCTTTCAACAAGATACAACTAAAATGGTGCGCCAACAGCTCGCATCTGTTACTGAATTGACAGAAGAACAAATCAACACATTATATACATTTATTGCAAAGATGAATGCAGCGTTATTTACTGGTGACGACGTTTATTCGCAAGAAGAAAAAGAAACGATTCGACATTCTGAAGAATACCAGCTGCTGGCAACATATTCTTATTTTCTAAAACAATATGTTGACTCGCTATTGGAAGATAAGAGTCCAGATAATGCGCTGACACTTCCCATAAAATGAACGATAGCCTTCCTGTCATAAGACGGGAAGGCTATCTAACGATGCAATATTTATTCTTTGAAAGTTGAAGCAGACTATTACTACTATTATTTATTTCTCATTTAAACGATGCAATCCCTAACCTCTACTGCATCCTTGTAACTCTGAAGTTACGCCAGTTTTGAATAAATTTCCTAAAAACAAGATAACGTTGGTACAAAAATATTTCTCGTATTCAATCAGTATAACACATTTTGGCAAAAATGTCGTCAACAGACTTCCTCTCTCCATTCTTGTGTAGATTTAGCTTGGTATTCTTTCCTTAACAGGCAACATCACTTCAAAAATCTGCTGTTCTTTTTGATCCGTGGATACATCATCTTGCCACATCAGTTCCCAGATATCTCCATCTATCTGTAAATTAGCTGATTCCAGATAGGCTTTGAATCGTTTTGTAAAATCTTTTAAATGATGGATCTCCCCTCTGACGAATCCCGACACATAATTTCCTGCTGGTCTACAAATAATTGCTTGATCCGAGTAAAGAGGCAGTCGTTCTTTGGGAATCATCACTAATGCACGGTAAGGCGCTTCATGGATCGACTCTTGATCGAATGCAGATCCTTCTACTAAATAACCGATGGGGTAGCCACTAAATAAATCCTTGTAATCTAAATAAGGATAAAAACGTGAAAAAGCCTGAAAGACCGAAGTCTCATCATACTCATTGATTTCTTCAGAAACAGCAAAATATACTTCTGACCGATAACTATAAGTCATATTGGTAAAATCGGCTGTCTGTACTTTTTCAAATCGCGAAATGAACCGATCCAAAACGGCTTTATGTTCCTCTAGTTCCGTTATTTTCTGATCTACTTCTTTACGACGGATGATCAACTCTTTTTGCATCGTCTCAGGATTGCGGTTTCTTAGAAATGTTTGGATTTCCTCTAAGGACATATCCAATGCTCGCAAGACCAAAATCACATCTAATTCCGCACACTGTTCAAATCCGTAATAACGATACCCGTTTTCACCGATCTGTTTAGGTTTGAACAGCCCGATTTGATCATAATAAAGCAGTGTACGACGACTAACACCGCCATAAGCCGCAAGTTCACTGATGGTCAAAAATTTTTTCAAAAAAAATGCCTCCCTCCTATTGACTGTTACGTTACGTTACAGTTTATTCTAGCACAGAACGACGTAATTGGAGGGAATTTTTATGAAACAATTAAAACAATTTTTTTTCACCGAAAAACGCCTATTTCTAGGTACTTTTTTATTTATGCTGATCCATTCTTTCGGGACACTTTTTCTTCCCTATTTTGTAGCCAAGATCATTGATGATGGCATTTTAAAACAAGATCAATCAGCTATCATCCGCTATGGGGGCTGGATGCTGGCTGTTGCACTAGGAACTGGTGTGATTGCTGTCAGTGCTAGTTATTTTTCTGCCCATCTAGCAGGGAAATTCGGACATCATCTTCGGATCAAACTATTCAACAAAATACAGGAGCTTGCGATCTCTAGTTTTGAAAAATATGGTACACCAACCTTGCTTGCAAGAACAACGAATGACATCAATAACATTCAACAAATCTTGATGATGGCTTTACAAATGATTCTTCCCGCTCCACTGATCATTTTGGCTTCGATTATTTTAACAGGTAGTGTATCTTGGCGAATGGTGTGGATCCCTATTGCAGCGATTGCTTGTTTCTCGATCGTCGCACTTTTCGTCATTTATCAAGCAATCCCTTTGGCAAAGAAAACGCAGAAAAAAGTAGATACTATGATGCGGATTTTGCGTGAAACCTATACAGGCGTACGGGTGATTCGCGCCTTTGACAAAGCTAGTTTCGAAAAAAAGCGGACAGACCAAACCTTTGAAGGGTACGCAAAAGTGATGATCCAAGTCAATCGTTTATTCGCTGTTTTGAATCCAGCCGTACACTTTTTCATGGGGCTGTCCATTCTAAGCATTTTGGGATTCGGCGGTTTCCAAAGTCTCTCAGGAAACCTGCCCATCGGCAGTATCACTGCGATCATCGAATATACCGTTTTGAGCCTTTGGTTTTTGACCATGGCAGCAATGGTGATCGTCATGATCCCAAAAGGATTGACATCCTTGCAGCGGATTGAAGAAGTTTTGTCTGAAGAAGAAACGATGACAGACGGTCCACAGCCAATCTTGCCAAAAGAAAGCTCATTAGTAGCTGCCTTTCATCATGTCTCCTTCACCTATGCTGGGGCAGAGGAACCCGTACTGGAAGATATTGATTTTGAGATCCATCGCGGACAGACCACTGCGATTGTTGGCGGCACCGGATCAGGAAAAAGTACGATCGCCAAAGCACTTTTGCGGTTAAAAGACGTTTCTAACGGCTCAATCACATTATATGATCGTGATATTCGAGAAGTCTCACAGGTCGCACTACGATCATTTATCAGCTATGTTCCTCAAAAAGCATTGTTGATCAGTGGATCGATCTGGGACACATTGACTTTCGGGATTGTCAATCCCGATCCGCAACAAGTAGCACAGGCCGTCAAAATCGCGCAAGCAGAGTCGTTTATCAAAAGTCTACCCGATGGGATCGACAGTCACGTTGCTCAAAAGGGCAGCAATTTTTCTGGCGGCCAAAAACAACGCTTGAGTATAGCGCGCGCATTAGTGAAGCCCGCTCACATTTACTTTTTTGATGACAGTTTTTCGGCGCTTGACTATCAAACAGATGCAAATTTACGGCGAGCATTAAAATCTTATGTCCGTGATTCAGCCGTAGTGATCGTGGCTCAGCGTGTTGCAACTGTCATGGATGCTGATCAAATCATCGTTCTTGATGAAGGAAAAATCGTCGGAAAAGGGACCCATTCAGAACTGATGGAAACCTGTAGCACCTATCAAGAATTTGCGGCTTCGCAAGGAATAGGAGGAGAAAAAAATGAGCAAAAAAATAACTGATGCACCAAAAAATTTAAAACATACGAGCATGCGGCTCTTACAATTATTATTCCAGCAAAAAAGCCGCTTCGGACTGATTTTGATTTCTGCTCTCTGCTACGCGACACTTATGACAATCGCACCATTACTGTTGGGTCAAGGATTGGATAATCTCATCACTTTGCTTCAGCAAGGAGGCTGGCAACCAAGTGAATTCTTGCAAGTCATCAAATGGCCACTGCTCCTTCTAGGGATCTCCTGGCTGATGATTAGTCTATTTTCATTTTTACAAGAATACACAATGGCAAGTGTCAGCGAAACATTGACCTTAACCCTCAGAAAAGAATTGACGCACAAGTTTAATCGGTTGCCGGTACGATTTTACGATACGCATCAGACAGGCGATATTTTAAGCCGAGCAATTCTAGACCTGGATAAAGTCTCTGAAGTCCTTCAAGTCGGATTGATGCAACTCATTACAGCCACTCTCAGTATCTTATTTGGTCTTGGTGTGATGTTTTGGCTCAGTCCATTATTAACTGTAGGGATTATCATTATCCTACTGATAAGTGCTTTCGCTACCCATCGACTGGCTCAGCGAAATTTGGTTTACTTTTCAGAAAATCAGACAACATTGGGAGCAGTCGGTAGCCGGGCAGAAGAGTTTTATACTGCCCATTTATTGATCAAATCCTACAATCAGCAATCTGCTGTCGCTTCAGAAATGCACGAATTAAGTGAAAAGCAATTTCATGCTTTTCGTAAAGCACAATTTGCTAGCTATGCGATCAATCCGTTCATTCGCTTTATCAACCAAATCGGGTTTGTCGTAAGTGCTGTGATTGGTGGAATGATGGTAATCAATGGACAGCTATCCATCGGGTTGATCCAAGCCTACTTGCAATATACCAATCAAGTTTCCGAACCGATCACACAAGCTTCTTATATTATTAATACGTTACAAAGTGCATTAGCGTCATTGGAACGGATCTTTGAGATTTTGGATTATCCAGAAGAAAAAGAAACCCAACACCCTCTTGCAGTCCCAGAAGAATTGTCGGGGAGAATCGATTTTGAAGATGTTTCTTTCGGTTATTCTCCAGATAAATTATTGATGCAACATGTGAACCTACAAGTTGCACCTAGACAGACAGTAGCCATCGTGGGGCCTACTGGGGCCGGCAAGACAACTTTGATCAACTTGCTGATGCGCTTCTATCCACTGAATGGAGGCAAGATCCGGATCGATCGCTACAATATGACGGATTTTTCAGCCACAGACATTCGCAAAAAATTTGGGATGGTTTTACAAGACACATGGTTGTTTGAAGGAACGATTGCAGAGAATATTGCTTACGGCAAAAAAGATGCAACGAAAGAGGCAATCATTGCCGCCGCAAAAGCAGCACAATGCGATCATTTTATTCGGACACTGCCGAAGGGCTACGAGACGATCATAGGATCCGAAACCGAACTATCACAAGGTCAGCAACAACTTTTGACGATTGCTCGTGCAATTTTGGCAGATCCAGCTATTTTGATTCTGGACGAAGCGACTTCCAGTGTTGATACCCGAACCGAACAAATGATCCAAACAGCAATGGACACATTGACGAAAAATCGAACAAGCTTTGTCATTGCCCATCGCCTCTCCACGATCAAGAATGCTGATTTGATCCTTGTGATGGAAGCAGGACAAATCATTGAGCAAGGCAAACATGAGGAACTGTTAGCAAAACCTTCATTATACGCCCAACTCTACAATAGTCAGTTTGCCAGAAATTGATTAGAATTTTTGTCACGTTTCATCTAGAGATCAAAAAGCGAAGGCCATCGCCAACAAAAAAGACTGCGTCTAGTATACAGACGCAGTCTTTTTTTGAGATTCATTGACTCATTCCTTCATTTTTCCTTGGAGATCACCAGGTCAAGAAAGTAATTTCCGGAAATGAATTTTTTACTTTAAAGCAAAAAAAGAAGACCATTGCCGGTCTTCTTTTAAAAGTTGTTATTATGCTTTAACGATGTTTGTTGCTTGTAAGCCACGTTGGCCTTCTTCAACGTCGAAAGTCACTGCTTGACCTTCATCTAAAGTTTTGAAGCCGTCGCCTTGGATAGCTGAAAAGTGTGCAAATACATCATTGCCATCTTCACCTGTAATAAATCCAAAACCTTTATCTGCATTAAACCATTTTACTGTACCGTTATTCATAAACGTATACCTCCATATTACACATCGTGTGTGTTTATTTTTGTAATAGAAAATGATGTGTAATTGAAGTGTGTATCAAAAGATAAACAAGTATTAACATATCAAAACTTTACTTTTATAGAATACCATGCCAGAAGAAAAATAGCAATGATAATGCCGCTTTTCTTTTTCGATACTCGTAAAACCTTAAGTTTTCCTTGGCAACAACTTTTCTAATCCTGTCTCTAGCTCTTTTACCACCTTATTCCTTTCACATATCCTTTGCGCTTTGTAGAATATTTGTAGAACACGCGACGCTTTTGCGTACATAAGAACATGTAAAATAGCGAATTCTAAGACAGTGCTATCTAGGCTATGGTTTCAAGTACAAGATTCAACGCCAATCGATACTTGCCTCTTGCAGAAACATGCACCGAACAATTCTTTTATTTTATCAAACTTGTCTCTGGAAACTTTAAGGAAATTTTTAGCCTTCTTTTTATTCTAGTTCTATTTAAAATTATTTAAAAGTAAAATTATTTAAAAGTTAGTAGAGAAAATCCCCAATGACTCGCTGAAACGTAAATTGATTCATAGATGTCCTTCTCATTCCTGTAAAGATAATTTCCATTAAAGCTGCCTTTCTCATAAATTTTTCTTTCTTGAAACTGGATTATGATATTTTCAGTAAGAATTGCTTGATATTTATTAAATTTCTCCTCATTTATGTTTTTTGTTTCACAAACTAAACCCCTCTATGGTATAATCATTTTGTTTTTAAGAAAACTATGGGCATACAAAGGAGAAGGTAACATGAAAAAAACAAAAATCACTTTAATCGCTGCTTCATTGCTAATGGGAGGAACTCTTCTAGCTGCATGTAGTTCTGATAACAATACAACTGCAAGTTCATCAACTGCTGCTTCAACTGCAACAACTGCATCAACAGATGATGTTGTTTCAACAGCTTCAGTAAGTGACCAAACTTCAGTCATTGAAAAAGCATTGAGCGCAGACGGTAACTGGATCGTTGCTGTTACAGACAACATGACTTTCGACAAAGATTTGACAGTTGACGGCGAATTCCATGACAAAGGGGACGCTGCAAATGATATCTACCGTAAATTTGCATTGTACTCTCAAGATGAAAACCGTACAGTAACTGCTGAATACACTGTAACTGTTCCTAAATTAGTTGTTAACTCAGAAAACTTCAACATCGTTAACGGTGTAGTGAAAGGCGACATCGAAGTAAATGCAAAAGGCTTCGTATTGAACGGCACTAAAGTTGAAGGAAACATCACGTTCGCTTCTAAAGAAATTCAAGATTCAGCAACACTTGATAAAGAAGGCGCATCTGTTACAGGTGACGTGAAAGTCAGCGAATAATTTTTTACTGTTTTCTTTGTGAAAAACACTTTCGAAAAAGGAACCTTGGATTTGATTTTATTCATCTCCAAGGTTTTTTCTGTGTTTTTTTATTCTCTGTTTTATCGTTGTTCCCACTAACTTTGTGTAAGTAGCTACAAAGATTTTCTGATAATCTAAAAAATTCCTCCCATCGTTTTTCACTCTGACGCACACTTGCCAAAAATGTTTGACGATAAGAGGATTTTTTACTTCTTGCCGATTAACTGCTTAATTCAATGCTACTCACTCTTCAATAGAAGCCCATTTGTAATCATATTGCGCACCTGCACCATGAGAAACGACTCCTTTGACTTTTGGCGCCCGCAAATGGGCTTCCACGTTTTGGTAAACAGGAATGACACCTTGTTCTGCCATAATGATTTTTTCTGCTTCTAGTAGATCTTGCCAACGAGCTTCAGGATCTCCCGCATGGGTTGAAGCAGCGGCATTCACTGCTGCATCATAATCTGGATTACTCCAACGACCACGGTTATAGGAATTTCCAGTAACAAACAGATCTGTAAAGCTGCTGGCATCTGCATAGTCGGCCCCCCATCCGCCCATTACAACATCAAAGTCTCCGTTGTTGGAACGATCTAGCCGAACAGAAAAAGGTACCGGACTCAAGCTGACTTTCACACCATCCAATGTACTTTCGATTGCACTTTGGACATACTCGATCGCTTTTTTAGTCGAGTCGGTATCAGAAGCCAAGATTTCAAAATCTAATGAATCGATTCCTAAAGCTGCTTTGGCTTTTTCCCAGTGTTCTTTCGCTTTGTCTTCATTGTATTCGATCACACTGCCAGCATCTTCAACAAAATCTTTGTTATCCGTCGGGCTGAAAGTCATACCTTCTGGAATCAATCCTGTCGAAGCTAGAGATCCGTCCCCCAGAATGGAAGATACAAGTGCATCACGATCGATTGCATAAGAAATTGCTTTTCGCAAATCTTCATTACGGAATGGAGAATTTTCTTCTCGCTGATTCAATTCGATATAAGAGGTCCGGGCCAAAGGCTCTGAAACAAAAGCTTCATCATTTGCCATTTGCTGCGCCAATTCTCCTGTTAAGATCACATCGTCTGCTTGACCATCTTGGAATAGATTCAACGATGTCGCAGATTCTTTGACAACACTGACATTGATGGTTTGTAATTTAACATTTTCTTGGTCCCAATACTGATCATTCTTTTCGTAGGACCATTCCGTATCTGTACCCGGTCCATCAAATCCTGTCAAAACAAATGGGCCATTGTACACAGAATTATCACTGGTCGTTGCATATTGATCGCCTTTTTCTTCCACAATTCCTTGATTTTGCGGGAAGAAAGATGGGAAAGCGAGTAAATAATCAAAATAGGGGGTTGCTTTTTCTAAAGTAATCTCTAATTCGTACTCACTGACTGCTTTGATCCCTAACTCGCTAGGATCTGTTTTTCCTGCAGTGATCGATTCAGCATTCTTGACTGGGGCAAACAAATAAGCGTATTCTGAACCTGTTTCGGCTTTTACTGTCCGTTGCCAGCCGTAAACATAATCCGCAGCTGTTACAGGATCACCATTCGACCACTTAGCATCTTCTCGCAATTTCAATCGGTAGATCAATCCATCTTCACTCACTTCTGCGAGTTCAGCAGCTCCAGCAGGTTGCGGCTTACTGTCAGCATCCAAACGATACAATCCTTCATAGACATTATTCAATGCACTGAAGCTGATCGTATCAGTTGCAAGAGAAAGATCTGCACTAGGCATTTCTTGCTGGACGACAACATTGAAGATCTGTTCCGCTGCTGCTGTTCCATTCGAGGAAGTACTTTCTCCTGTGTTACTCGTGCCTCCTGTCGTACATCCGGCTAATAAGACACCACACACTGCTACCAATCCAAAGGCCCACTTTTTCATTTTCCTCTTCCCCTTAAGTTCATAATTTTCAGAATTTTCTGAAGTTGAATTTGATTTTAATCAATAATTATGATAATTGCAAGAGTTTTTCGCTCGTTTTTTTCAAAAAAGATTAAAAAAAAAATCTTTTTTTCATAAATAATTAATCTACAACCTTTATGTTCTCTTTCAAACAAGAAAAAACTGTGATACGCAAGAGCATCCTATCAGCTCCTTACGTATCACAGTCAAACAATTATCAAGCTTCCATTTTGTAGCTTTCTCTACTATTCTTACGATCTCTTATCACACTAAGAATCGTAGGGATCGCACCAATTGCAGTAAACAGATAGACAAGAGCTAGGTTCCCATAGTATTGACTAGCTTCCAAATAACCTTCTCTTAGCAAGTCAGGCAATATCCGAAATGCATAGAAATAATCAACATCGGTATAATAATTGGCTACACTGATAGACCAATCAATCCGATTGCCTAGATAAACCATGATGACCATAATCAAAACACTACCGATGATGCCTTTGTTGCTCAGCTTTCCGCCAAGAAGTTCATACCCTTTTAAAGCACAGACAGCCATTGCAATACCTGATAATGCCGCTACATAACCTAATTGGCCAAGTAAAATAATGACACCGACCCCAATCAGTGAACCTATAAATGCACCAACTATCCCAGCCAGCCAGTTTTCTTTCTTCTGATTCTGCTCATGCAGGCTAGCAAGCATCGCTTCATTTTGCTTTTTGAAACAAGCACTGCAAGCGATCACTGGCAGCCCACCTATGCTGTAGGTATCTATCGGCGCTTCCGATGTTCCGCAAAACTGACAGACTGTTTGATAGTGATTTTCTTTAAGAAAATCAGTGACTGTATCTAGACCAGCAACCAATTTTTCTTTGGTTTTGGCAACAGTCATTGCCCCTCGGAATGTATAAGTGACTTGGTAACCTTGTACAGAGCAGTCCAATATGTCTTTGGAATCAGTCACTACTTGTCTCACTTGCTCTGAGCTAGGTAGTTCTTGGTTTTTGCTGATCGAAAAAGTTGCTGCGAAAGAATAACTATTATTATTCAATTGTGTCAATATAACTTTATACGAACGATACGTACCGTAAATCACACCCATTTTTGGATCTACCGACAACCCCAACGTCTCCGCAAAACTAGATAATGTTTTTACGAGCTTCTTATTCATTTGTCCTCCTTATAAACGATAGATTATAACAAACGTTATAACTTTGAGTGTAAAATAGAGGCCAAAATCGTGTCAAAAGATACGTTTGTGTATTTTGTAACACGATTTGTTTTCTTTAAGCGATTCCCGATATTACCATCTGCTGGCCTTCAGGAAGTGATCGATAAGACAAATTTCTGAAGAGCAGCTGCAACTCCACTGTCTTTATTTGAAAGTGTAACGGCATCCGCCTGTTCCCTGACTCTTCGTGGTGCATTGGCCATTGCGACCCCTACTCCAGCTTTTAGTATCATAGGTAAATCATTGAAGTTATCTCCTATTGCCAACGTTTGCGCTAGAGGCACGTTGTAATAAGAAGCCAGTTCCATCAATGCTTTTTCTTTTGAAACTTCTCGATGCGTGACTTCTAGGTAATTATCTTTTGAAAGGTAAAGAGCGCTCGTCTTCAAAGATTGCTTTTCCCAGTAACCTTTTACTTTTTGGATCTCAGCAGACGTACCGATCAAAAGTAATTTATGAACGGGTATTTGCAAGGACTGTACTAAGGCCAATAAATCTGCCTCCTGCGCTACCTCCTGCGTGATTGCGGCTTCTTTTTTTACCCATTCATCAAGACGATCCACATACCAAACTGTATCTGAATAAAGATTGATAGAAACTTGTGAGAAGTGTGTTCTTGTCTCGCTGATGATTCGCACAACTTCTTTGATGGCAACTTCATGACTTGAGATAGGCGGAGCAGAAAGATTTCCGTTTGCCAGAACTAACGCGCCATTGTAACAAGCCAAAGGATACTCGCTGATTCCTAACGCTTCAGCTAAGTGCTGCATCCCTTTTGGTGATCGTGCAGACGCTAAGACAAAAGGAATTTTACTTTCTTTTAATCGTTGCAGCACCTGTTGTAAGTTTGGGTCAATCTGATGGGTATCATCTAAAATCGTTCCATCAATGTCGCTTACGATTAATTTGATTTCTCTCGTATTCATTTGTGCCTCCTAACTTTAGCTATGACTTTCATTCGACTATCTTCATCCTCAAATTCGCCTAAGGATGAATCCAATTAGCGTGATTTTTTGATTCGTAATGCTTGATTCTTCGCTAAATAAAATGGACGCAAATAAGCGACTGTGTTTGATAAAAGTAGAACATCGGGAGATAGTTGGATGTTCAAGTAGTTTTCGAGATATTCTTTGCGTTTCGTGATACGTTCCCACAGTTCTGGATAATCGGCTTTTAATTCTTGTCGCAGTTCTTGATCAGCTAATGCAATACATTCTTCCGCACTGACACCAGTATACTCAGGAACAGATGGAATGATATCTACTTGGAACATCATGCCGCTTTCTAAAGGTGTAAGAGAGTCCGCGTAGATTGGTGAAGACATCCACTCATCATCCGAAACCAGATGTCCAGGATTCAAGTGCCAGTGATAACTCTTTTTTGGCAGAACTTCTTCAATCAATCGATACATCTCGCCACCCGTTTGGTTGATTCGAATTGCTTCCAACCAAGTGGTGATCGCCTGGTAATACGGTTTCACGACACGTTCAAGGTAATCTTGTTGTTCAGCCGGCAATTGACTTGCTTCTGAGACGACAAATCCCGTGCGACTGGAGAGTCCTCCTTTATAACCAATCGTCATTGAGAAAGGATCACCCAAAGCAATTCGTTTGTGCGTTGGATAAAGATTGGCAAATTCAAATCGTTTACCGCTAGCAGCGATTGGCACCACAGAAGGCATTTGTCCCTCTGCCAACAAATATGCCCCAATTTCGGCTTCTTTTTTGCCAACTTCAATCGCATTCATCGCACTCAAAATACAACGAGAAGAAAGGTTAGCCCCATATTCATAATGAGCGATCTCATTGGCATTGTTGTGACTACGGCTTCCTTTTTCACCAATCAGCAAATAAGCAGCATTTACCACATGACATGTCCTTGTGACTGCCCGTTTGACTGCATCTACGATAAAATAAGGAACATCAAAGAGTGTGGCTGGATCTTCGTGATGCGTCGTGAACATCTTCCACCCAATGATGCCAATTTTTTTCTTCTCTTTAAACCTTAAAGAAGAAAAAACAGAGGATAGTGATTTTTCTCCTGTCATAGGCTGATTCGGCAGCGAAAACTGCGGGTAATGGACTAGCTCTGCCGCTATGCGGGAATGAGCCTGCAGCTTTAAATTTTCATTTCCCAAAATGAGTGTTGCGGCGCCAGTTTTATCTAGAACCAATAGTCCTTCCTCGAATCTTGGCAGGAATCCTGACAGATATTCAAAGTTGCTGCCATGTTCTTTGTCTGCATAGATCACCAACGTGTCAAACTCTTCAGCAGCCATTCGCTCTAAGACACTTAGTTTGCGCTGACTCATGGTCGCATCACTTAAAAAAACTGGAGCGACCTCTTCAAAAATAGGTGGTTCTGGTAAAATGGCTAATTCAATCGCTTTTTTCATGATTAAGACTCCTTCTGATTTACTCTGTTACATAAATGGTCACATTCGCTGCGGCAAGTGCTGCTTGTAACTCGATGTCTGGTTGTTGATCGGTGATTAAAAGATCGATCTCCGGCAGATCACAGACTTTAAAAAAACCAGTCGTTGCTAACTTTGTATGGTCAGCTACTGCAATGACATACTCTCCTTGTTTCACCATCTGACGCTTGACCATGCCTTCTTCTTCCGTATGGATAAATACGCCTTCTGTAGAAAGGGCAAATACTCCTAACAGTGTGTAATCTGCCTGAAATTGGGCAAGTTTGGCAACAGTATCCGCACCATATAAAAATAATTGTTCTTTGTCTAATCTTCCAGGCAAAACCGTAATCGTACTCTGTTTTAGCGCTGCCAATCGTTGGGCATGAGTCAATGAATTAGTAATCGCTTGAAGAGGATAATCTGACAGTTCATTGATCACCGCTTCTACAGTTGTCGATGCATCAAAAATAATCGCAGCTGGCTGTTTGATCCAATGAATAGCTGCTTTAGCAATTTTTGCTTTTATGTCATAAAATTGCCCGGCGCGAGTTTGATAATCATAAATCACGGCTGCAGGGTTCGTCGAAACCGCCCCTCCGTGGGTTCGTTTAAGTACTTGCCGTTTTTCTAATTGAATCAGATCACGACGAATCGTATCTTTTGATACGGATAACAACTTGGACAATCGTTCAATCGAAGCACTTTGCTCAACTGCTAGCACTTCTTGGATTTTAGCTAGGCGCTGTTCCACAAACATCTCTCTGTCATTCCTTTCCACTAAAAAATACAATGCAAAAAATTGCTAAACAATGCAAAAAGATGCAAACGATCTTAAAAAAACTACCTCCAACAAACATGTTGCAGGTAGTTTTGTCGTCATTGTTCTTCTTATTTTACACGAAGCGCAAAGCTGGCTGTTGAAAAACCTGAACTTGCTTCGGTAACCGTGTACCCAGTGCTTGGTGCATGAATGAAGCTGCCGTTACCAGTTGCAATTGCAACATGATACGTATTGCCTTTTTCACCCCAGAATAGAAGATCTCCTGCTTGGGCTTGAGATACAGGGATGATCGTACCGGCACTTTCTTGCGGAACGGTCCAATCGCCAATATTTTTCCCTGTTACTTGTAAAAAGACATAACGAGTGAAACCGGAACAGTCAAAGACATCTGGCCCTTTCCCTCCCCATTGGTAGGGTGTCCCGATATATTTACGGGCTTCAGCTACAATAGCAGCACCGTTAATATTCGTACCGATAGTATTGTTGCCAGAATTGCCAGGATTTGTTGTGGTATTTCCACTGACTTCTTTTACGTAAGCTGCGGTGATCCAGCCACCGCTAGATAACTTATACCACGTCGTATTACCATTGACAGAAGTCCCTTTTTTCTGCGCCACTGCTTTCACTACAGCGTTGCTGCTCAAACTGCTGACAATACTGGCAGTAGTTGAAGCGTTCGAACGAACATTCATCCCAGTCGTAGTCTGTAGATTTTTACTGATTGCTTGTTCGGCAGAATTATTTGATGAATTAGAATTATTGCTGCTTGATCCACCGGTTGATGGACTGCTCGTATTGCTCGCATCTTTGACATAAGCTGCCGTGATCCAACCACCTGTAGATAATTTGTACCATGTCTTATTGCCGTTGACGGATGAACCTGATTTTTGAGCGACAACTTTAACGGTCGTGCTATTGCTCAGACTTCCCACAACACTACCACTTGTTGATGCACTGGAACGTACATTCAATGAAGCGGTGGTCTTGACATTTTTGCTGATTGCTTGTTCTGTAGTTGATGTGTTTCCAGGATTGCTTGTCGTTGAACCGCTAGACACAGCCTGAACATAAGCTGCGGTAATCCAGCCACCATTAGACAATTTGTACCATGTTGTTGTACCATTCACGGAAGTTCCTGATTTTTGAGCAACCACAATGACCGTGGCATTGCTGCTCAATCCCCGAACGACACTCGCACTGGTTGATGCACTAGACCGTACATTCAGTGCTGCTGTTGTTTTGACGGTCTTATTGACAGCTGTTTCTCCGCTAGTACTGTTGTTGGAAGAGTTGCTGTTGCTGGCGGTTGTTACATAAGCGCCAGAGATCCAGCCCCCAGATGACAACTTGTACCACGTTGTGTTCCCATTGACGGAAGTTCCTGATTTTTGAGCAACAGCTTTGATCGTGGTATTGTTCCCCACACCGTTGATAATTCTCGCACTGGTTGAAGCGTCTGAACGCACATTCAGTGAAGCGGTCGTTTTAAATTGTCGATTGATCGTTGTTTCTGACGATCGAGCAAGAGTTGTCGTTGCAGTTGATTTAGTTGACTTTGCTACTTCTGTTTCATTTACTCCTGTAGCGTTGGCCTCTGGTGCGTTGACCAAAGTTGTGAATACACCTGATGTAGAAGCTAACACCGTTGTAACCCCTATACTTTTTTGAATAAAAAGTGATCGTTTTTGTTTCACTAAACGCTTACGGATTGCTTTTCGAGATTCCAATGAAACACCCCCTCCTTTTCATTCTATCAAAATCGATTGATTTTTAACATCTTTTTTCTGTCTGTAACATTTATTTAATGTAGGTTTATTCCTTGGCACCGAAAAATTTTCTTTCTAAACCCACGTTTTACCTATACAAACGATACAAATACAATTCTATTTTAAATGAAAAAAATATAGAACGCTATCAAAACGAATGAACCCGACTGTTTTTTTGGAAACTAGAGTAGCTCCTATCAAATAAACAAGGTAGGCCAATTTTCTTCAATAATCCTGCCATCTACTCGACATTTATTTGCAATCTAGTCCTTTTTTCTTCACAAATACTATTTTAAAAAGCGTTAAAGCTTTAAAAACAAAAGAGAAACCGTTTTAATTCTTTGTGAAATTATGCTATAGTAAAAAAAAGGAAGAGGTGACTTAAAATGAAAACGAAATCGAAAGAAAAAGTTTATGCCGAGCGTCAGCATAGTTATAAGCAAGAAAAAGAGGAAATTTTCAAAAAAGCCCTTGCTTCTGTACCAAAAAAAGACAAAAAATCCGCCGCTAAAGACAAACGATGACCCTTATCTGCCTGCGACATTTACTTTAGGCTGCTTTGTAGCTTGAAAAACATGCCTGACTATTCAACCGATCCGAGTAGACTCTCGGTTCGGCTAAATAATCAGGTATTTTTTGTGTCGTTAAAGCTTTAAAGATCCCGTCATTCCTTTGACAAACCCTCGTTGCATAAAGAGAAAAAGGACTAATGTAGGGATCGTTGCAATGACAATTGCTGTCATCTGCACGCCATAGTTCGCAACATAAGAAGCCGATGATAAGTTCGATATCAGCAACGTCATCGTTTGACGATCTTCTGTCTGCAAAAAGATCAGCGGGAGCAAATAGCTATTCCATGAGTTCATAAAAGCATAGATAGCCGCTGCTGCATAAGTTGAGTGCATCATTGGAAAAACGATCCGAAAGAAAATCGTATACTCACTTGCTCCTTCGATCCTGCTGGCATCTAAAATGCCATCGGGAAAGGACTTGAAATTTTGACGAAAGAAAAAAATCAGGAAGAGATTATTGACTAGCGGCAAAATAACGGCGATATGCTGATTTACAAGATGCAGGCCTGACATCATCTTAAACAATGGGATGACTAATGCAGCCAGTGGAATCATCATGCACAGTAAAAAAAGCGAGTAAATCATTTCACTGCTGCGGGTTCGAAATTTCTCAAAACCAAATGCCGCCAATGATGTGATCAGTAAACTAAATAGAACAGTAATTACAGAAATCTTGATCGAATTCCACATGATCAAGGAAACATTATAGTTAGAAAATAGTTGCTGAAGGTTCGTGATCAGCTGATTTCCTAGTGTGAGTTTTCCAGCAGCAATCTGATTCGATGTATTCGTCGCTCCCGCGATCATCCAATAGAAAGGAAAGATAGAGACGAATGCCGCTACGATCAAAAAAAGATATTTTATCAGTGTATTCACATTTCGCTTCATCGCTGCTCCTTTCTGCTTATTGTCGGTCGTCTTTTGCTAATTTGAACTGCGCATAGGATAAGACCGCAATGAGCACTACCAACGCCCACGACAATGTTGCTGAATAACCAAAATTTGAGGTATAGACAAATGAATGATTGTAGATCAGTTGTGCTGCAGTCAATGTCGCATTTGAAGGGCCACCGCCTGTTAAATTCACCACTTCATCAAAGAGCTGAATCGTTCCGATCGTCGATGTGATTGTGGTAAAAACAATCACTGGCTTCAATTGAGGAATAATGATCCTAAAGAACTTCTGAAAGCTGTTTGCGCCATCTATATCCGCAGCCTCCAACGTATCATCTGAAATATTTTGTAATCCTGCTAAATAAAAAATCATGTTATACCCTGTCCAGCGCCAGCATAAGGCAATGATCACCGTCACTTTCGCCCAAAAAGGGCTATTTAACCAGTCTAACGGTTGTTGGATAATTCCAATTGCCAGCAAGCCCCGATTAATGATCCCACCGATCTGGAACATCATCTTAAACAAAACCGCATAAGAAACCAGAGAGGTGACACTTGGCAGAAATAAGGCAAGCTTAAAAAAAGTTCGTCCAACTAGTTTTGGTGTATTCAACACAAAAGCTAGTAAAAGTCCTAAAAACACCATGATTGGCACTTGAAAAATCAAGAAAACAAAATTGTTGAATAATGCTTTGTGGAAAATGGTATCTTGAAACATCCGAACGTAATTGCCTAAACCAACAAAAACGGATTGCAATCCTTGCATCGTATGAAGAGATAAATAAATTGAATAAAGAATTGGATAGATCATGAAAATACTGCTTAAGATCATTGCAAAACTAATAAATTTCCATACTTCTCGCCTTTTTCTCGAAGGATCCATCTTATTCACTCCCTGCTAATGCAAATCGGCTACTCGCCGACTTGCATTGTATAATTATTTTCGGCTTCTTCTAGCATTTCGTCCAAACTCAATGCATCATCAAAATAACTCTGCATAACTCCTCGAAGAGCATCAACCGCTGCTTGCGTATTGTTGCCATAGTCGACACCAGGGATTTCAGCCATCCAACTCGAAAAATCTTTATAGATGGGCGCATCATTGAAAAATGGGTCTTTGTATTGATACGCATCCCCTTTTTGAGATGGTAAATACGTTCCCACTGCCCCATTCTCGACCAATATCTCTTGATAAAATTCATCATTGCCTGCAAATTCTGTCTTCAAGAAATCCATTGCCAGTTCTTTATTTGGCGAATCGTTCAAAACTAACCAGCTTGATCCGCCTAGGTTTGAATAGGGGGTCGCCCCATCAACTGTCTCTAATTGTGGCAGATGTGTATAAGCCCACTTGCCTTTTTGATCCTCCGCGGAACGAATCGTTGCTGAAAACCAAATGGCAGAATTAACCGCCGCGACTTCACCACTCGTAACTGCTCCGATTCCCTCAGGAGCAAAATAATCTACCGGTTTTGCTAACTCTTTCTGGTCAATCTCTTTTAGGATCGGCATCATTTCGCGGATCGCTGGATTGTCTTTCAAGAAAATTTTGCCCTCTTCATCGAAATACCACAGTCCGGCAGACTGCATCGCCATCTGCAGATAATGGGTCCCACGGTTGGGAATGAATGCGACAAACCATTTACCGGTCTTTTCTTTCACATCTTCACCGATAGTGACAAATTGGGACCAAGTCAAATCTTTCATATCTTCTTCACTGTAGCCTGCCTCACTTAAATAATCGGTGCGATAATATAATCCGGCAGAACCAGAATCAAATGGGACTGCATAGATTCCCTCCTTATAGGTAGCATTCTCTACTTTGTATTCGGCAAAATCAGCAAAGTCGATGGTATCAGATAACTCCGCAAATTTCCCTTCATAATTCGTAAGATAACTTTGTACATCATAATCATCCATCAAAACGATATCAGGCAATCCTTCTGATACCCCCGACGTGAATCCAGAAACCATTTTTTGCTTTGTGTCCTCATTCGACATTTCGATGACATTCACTTTAATCTCATCATGCCCATCCTTACGGTAGTACTCCCCTGCTTTTTCCATAATTGGAATATTGAAATTCGTATCCCAAGCCCAGACAGTCAATGTCTGCTCATCTGAACTAGCAAAATCTCCTGATTCACTACTCTCATTATTACTGGAACAACCAACAAGCAACGCAAAGCTCAATATACTATATAGAAAAATCAACCTTTTTTTCATTTTTCTCTCCTCCTATTTGCTTTTCCTAAAATCCCAGCAAAGGTGCAATAGAAAGCGATTGCACCTTGCTTTTATTATAGATATCAGATGAAAAAAACCAAATAATTGAATTTCTGTTGATAAAAATGAATAAATTTGAGCCATGATGAATGGAAACAAAATATGAAAGAAGTGCAGAACAATGAGATTAAAATGAGAAAATGATATAGTAGTGCTAACATACAGGAGGTGAGCAGATGGTTTTTACGATTATTCTAAAATTATTCTTTGGGTTATTTGGCTTATTGTTGGTGGCAAGACTGTTAGGGAAAAAGACACTGTCGGAAATCACACCTTTCGACTTGATTTATACTCTCGTTTTAGGCGGAATTTTAGAAGAGTCGATCTACGATGACAACGTTTCGGTCTTCCATGTCCTTTTCGCTATCGCTTTGTGGGCACTGTTGATTTACTTTATTGAAGAATTTGTTAAAAAAAATGAGACAATCAATCGCTGGTTGAAAGGCGAACCGGCAGTCTTGATTCACAATGGTCAGCTCAATATACAAGAGATTACCCGCAATCATATCGAAATGGAGCAGTTGCGAACCATGTTACGGCAACAACAATGTTTCTCCCTTGCAAATGCCAAGTATGTTGTACTGGAAAACGCGGGGCAAATCAGTGTTTTAACACATTCAGAGGATGAGCAAACATTGGCAATCATGCTGGTTGACCAAGGAAATATTCAATATCCTGTACTGCAATCCCATCATTTGAGCGAAACTTGGCTACGAGAAGAATTACAGAAACAAGGCTATTCTTCTTTCAAAAATCTTATTTATGTAGAGTGGTCCCAAGACAATGGGTTTTATATCATCACCAAGGCAGAGACGATCCAGGCTCGCTACCGAATCGATGGCTAAAACAATCATTCGATTTTAAGATACTTTTCCTCTTTAGGAAGATGCCATCAGGAAGATACCATCCATCAAACAACTATTTTCGACGAGTAATCACTTAGCAATCAGCATGAGCAAAAAAGACTTACTTTAAAAACGTTATTTTTTCCTCACTGCCTCTTCATAGAGATTTCTTTGTTTTCTTGGAATTTTTTCAGATGAAAGAAGTATTCTACTGAATTAGATGGAGGTGAAGGGATATAGAGGTAATTGGTGGATTGATTTTTTGGATTCCTGTTTTATTGTTTCTTATTATCGGATCGATATTTATTACATGGCGAAAGAATGTCGTTGTACTACTCTTTCTTTTGATACCATTTTTGTTTTTTTTACTAAATGTTTTTGATCATCATCATTATGAACCCATGTCTGATTTGATGTACAATCTTTTAGGACTAGCTCTTTCAACGATTGCTATCATCTTTTATTTGCTTTTTCAAAGCAAAAAGAAATAGAGTCTATGCCATAAGATCTTCGACAAACGGATATCCCATCGGTGACGATGTCCCGTTGTACTCCAGTCGAATCTTGTAACAAAAGAGCGATGATTCAACGATCAATCAGATGTTTTTTATTTTTACTAAAATTAAATAAGTGAACGAATACTCACTCAAATAAAAGATATCCCAACAATGAGAAATAGTTAGCCCGTCTTCACGATTTTATCGCGAGTATTGGCTAGCTACTCTTAGGCGGGATATCTTTTTTCGCTTGAATCTTCTTATACAAAGCAGAACTCAATTTTTTCACTAGGGCCTTAGCTATTGCTATAATTGCAGGCAACTAGTCCACTTGTTCGATAGTCGTTGTCCCCCAGTTCATGACATTTGCAACATGGACATACCCATCATAAAGATTTAACAGCAAAGCGATTGCACAGACAATATAAACAAGTCGATAAAAAGAATTTGTCTTCTTGTTGCGCCAAATGGCAAAACCGCTTAGGAGGATGCCTAAAGGAAAGATGAATGAGGATACGCCGGCTAAAAGCAGCAAAATCAATCCTTCATCTTTATCAGAAGACATTTGTTGGGTGATAAAACTCAACTTCTTCTTTTTATCTTCAATTTCCACATTATTCTTTTGAATTTGTTCTTTCAATTGTTCATTTTCCTGCAGCAATTCATCAATCGATACTTGATAAAGTTTGCTTAGTAAAACTAAATTATCAATATCTGGATAGCCACGCCCGGTTTCCCTTAGTTAAAAATATTACTCTTGTTGATTACTCAACTTTTCCAATAAATCGGTAATATATCTCAATTTCCTGTATTCTTTCGTTATCCTCATTCGTTGTTGCTTCATGTATGAGGATTTTTTCTATCATGGCATTTAATAATGGTGCTGTCAGTTCCTTTGGTACGGAATATTCCTTGATTAACTCAATCCACTTTTCAGCACCTATCATATCCTGTTCCATTTTACTTAGTTCTTCTCTTAGGCTTGTTATCTGCTGTTCCAGTTCTATCTGTTCTTTTTGGTACTTGCTGGACAACATCACAAAATTTCGCTCTGTTATCTTCTCACAGGCTCTATCTTCATACATTTTCGCAAATAAACGGTCAATCTCATTTTGTCTGTTCTCGGCTTTCTTCAATGTACTTGCCTTTTTCTTCTTTTCCCGTATTCTCTCTGCATTGCCAGCTTTCTGTATCTTGTTCAATACCTTTTCTTCGTCCTGCTGTACTGCCTTAGCCCAATACTGCAAGCGTTCCAATACGGCTTGATACAGCACATCATAACGAATGTAGTGCATAGAACAATTACCTTTGCCAAACTGCCCGTAGTAACTGCAAGCATAATAACTGTAAGGCGTTTTATTTGTCTTATTCGTTCCAAATCTCATAGACCAACCACAATCCGCACACTTGACAAGCCCTGCAAAAATCGGCGTTGCCTTTTCCTTTGTCTGTCTGCGTCTTGATTTTATCTGCTCCTGCACACGATAGAACACTTCCTTGTCAATAATCGGCTCGTGAGTGTTTTCTACTCGAAACCATTCACTTTCGGGCTTACGCACTTTCTTTTTGCTCTTGAACGATACCGTAGACTGCATATTGTGAACACTGTTTCCGATATAAACCTCACTTTTCAATATCGCCTTGACATGAGCAATCGTCCACTCATAACGCTTACTTTCGGGTTTTCCCTCAAAGATATGTGCAAAAGTACCGTATCTTGTAAAATTTAGCCATGACGCTGTCGGAACTTTTTCTGCTCTTAACTGCTTTGTGATTTTTGCACTTCCGTAACCTTGATAGGCTAGGGAAAAGATTTTTTCAATAATCCATTTTGTTTCATCATCAACCAACAGTTTTCCTTTGATGTCAGGGTGTTTCTTATATCCTAACGGAGCATAAGCACCGTAATGAGCCCCCTCCGCAAACTTTGTCTTAAATGCTGATTTGACTTTACGGCTTGTATCTCTTGCCACCCATTCATTGATGATGTTCTTAAATGGTGCAATCTCACTTTCGCCTTTTTCGCTGTCTACACCGTCATCAATCGCTATGTAGCGGACATTATGACTAGGGAAATACAATTCTGTATATTGTCCTGTCATAATATAATTTCTGCCAAGACGGGAAAGGTCTTTCGTTACAACACAGTTGATTTTTCCTGCCTCTATATCCTCAATCATTCTTTGAAAACTCGGTCTGTCAAAATTTGTTCCCGACCAGCCGTCATCAATATATTCATCAATGACATTCAAATGATGTTCTTTTGCATATAAACGCAACATACTTCTCTGTGTGGTAATGCTGGAACTTTCGCCCTGTAATTCATCATCTCGGCTTAACCTAAGATAAAGTGCAGTATTGTAAATCTGTTGTTTCATTGTCAGTTATCCTCCTTTATAACTAACCCGTGTTTACAATACCTGCTTGCAAGTAAAGTATAACACGGGTACTTTTTGTCATTCAATCTATTTCTTACAACTGCACCGATTTTATGCGATTGTCTGCTTTGCTTTTTCCAGCATGACATCAGTTAGAAGTTCTTCCATTGTTTTGCCCTTTTCGGAAAAATGCTCTTTTACTACAATCTTTGTCTTTCCTCTGTTGCCAATGCCACACTTGCCATTTTTCTTTTGAATTGTTTTTACAGCATTATCAATAACACATACCCCCTTTCTGTAAAATCTTTCTAAGCAATTCAACGGCTTTTGTCATAGCCCACAGGAGTTCCACCTCTGCATAGTTCTTATGTAGCCGTACCCATTGCGTGCGACGCTCTTAATGCTCAAGCTGTGGCTGTACGGGAGTATCATTATCTGACAGTACAGGTCATGGCGATAAAAGAGGACAAATCTTTTACAAGAACACAAATAGGTTTTCGCTCGCTCTTGCAGGGGAAAGGTCGTGGCGTATTTGTTTCAACGGCTAGCTGTCTGTCAAACGTATTGAATTACTTTATTCAGTTGTCAAAGAACGATTGAAAGAAAAAAATCGTCTTTCCTATATATCGCGTTGGAAAAGAGGAGAAACGTAACCAAAATCCAAAACTTTTTCCATTATTAGTACAAATGGAACGGTTCATTTTGGCAATCAACGGTTGATTTTCTCCTTTTTCACTACTATCTGTACAGCAAACGTCCATTTGCTAAGTTTAAATGGAAAAATTTTAACTTCTTTTCATGCACCATATAGGGATAGAAAATGTCATTTTGCTAAGTTGATGATGAAAAAAGAATATTTTCCTTTTCACACCCTAACTACCCAAACCATACCGTTACTGCCAACAATAGAATGAAATATTTTCTTTGCACCATATAGGGAACGGAAACCTTAAATTGTTAAGTTGAGAACAAAGTATTTTCATCTTTTCACATCAACACTCAACTGCTAATGCCTGTTTGAATACAAAATGATGATGTTTTTCCTCTTTTCACAGAAGACTGTCCACTAATCACGAATTTCCGTCATTTTTTCAAAACTTTTTTCTTCTTTCACTTCATATAGGGACAGCAAGCCCCGATTTAATGACCTATTTTCAAAAAAAGTTTAGATTTCCTTTTCTCGCACCATATCTGTACGCAAGTAGCCATTTTGTTGCAGATTTAATAAAAAATTTATTTTTCTTCTTTCACTTCACATAGGGAATGAAAACAGCTCTTTGCTGACTAAATCTGAAATTTTTCAATTACATTAAAAAATACCGTCATTCTCTTGTGGAACAGCGGTATCTATACGTTCTTCTATGGTTGATTTCTCTAATTGTAATAAATGTTTATGCTTGTCTTTTAGTTCTGCCTGCTCAATCATATCTTTCAGTATCGTTGTACGATTTTCTCTGTCTAATGCCTGTACCATTTTTATGGTTGGTGCGACTTGTCTTTGTAGCCAATGCAACGCTTTTTGTAAAGTGTAAGGCTCTGGCTTTGTGGTTAAGCGTATCGGCTCTCTGTTTTCCCCTACAAACCATGCCCAATCATCATTTGTTATCCATTGACTTTTTGGCTTGTCGTCCTCTCTGTCAACAAAGCGGACATAATGATTGATGATAGAAAAAGCGGTGCGTTCAGCGTCCCGATAGGTCAGTAAATCTACAACCGCATAATAGGCTCGTTCGTTCTTCATGCGTATTTCAAAACGGTTCTTAATCTCCGTATCTTCAATTTCTGTGCCATTCTTGACATACTGCTCATAATTTTTCTGATAAGCACACATATATAATTCGCTACTTGTTGAACCGAGATATAAGGTTTCTCCTGTATTCTTTGGTAAATCGCTACCGCATTTTTCTGTACCGCTGTAATCTTTCTGCATACGGAAGTAGGAGATACATTCGCCAGCCTTGTATTTTTCCTTTAACTTTGGAATATCCAATATTCCTGCTTTATCATTGATAGCCAAATCAAGCCGTTTCATCACACCACCAGCCGTCATACAATCCAGCATGAAGTCATACCATGAGCGTTCCTGTGCCAGTAGATAACATTCCATTTGCCGACAGCCTTTGCCTTTCAGTTCCAATAAAACACCTAAATGCTCCTGCATGGAACACATGATATTGATGTCGCCAAGTACATATTTGCTTTCATATCCGTATTTTCCATAATCTTCATAAAGCATGTAATTAGATTTCAGTTGTAATACATCACGGATAATCGCCAATGCGTCCGTAGTAGGAAAGCGGACACGAAAGTAATCAATCAATAAGAATAGTGGTTCTTGCGGATTGAAACGCTCAATCTGTTTTTCTATGATTTCTCTTAATTCGTCATTCAATGGCTGTTTTCCTTTTTCAATGCGGTTGTAATATTCACGGCTGATACCACAGGCAACAGCAAGCCTTGTTTGTGTTACTCCGTATTCCTCACGCTTTTGTCTTAGTTCTTCAATAAAGTTTTTATCATTCATTCTTCAATTCCTCCAATCAAAAAAGGCAACTACCATAATTGATAATTGCCTGTCATTAAAAATCTGTATAGAAAAAGCAGTCAATCCTAAGACTAACTGCTTTGTGTGTATGGATATAAAATTGCTTCTAATCTTGAATAGGTATCCAAATTTCAATAACTGAATTATCACTATTCCAATGAAAACGATAATCGTATTTTTCAAAGTGTAGGATAATATCTTTTATAGGAATATACGATGTACTAGGAATAATTTCTTCATAAATCTTGCCATAAGTTTCATATATTTTATCCATAGCACCAATATGCTCCACAACCAAATATTTATAAGACGGTATTTCTTTATACAGAAAGCCCTCTGGGGTAATGGTTCTTTGGGGAATAGAACAGAAATAATAAAGTTTTCCATTTCTTCTTTCCATAAAAGCATATTTTACCCAATTTCCTGATTGTGAAAGATACGCTTTTTTCAAACTACTGTTAAACTTTCTCCAAAACTGTGTACTAATCTGAATATTCTTTTTTTGATAATTAGTCAGTTCTACTTCCTGCCCAATAACTGCAAATGCGTTTAATTCCTTTATAGAAAAATTTATCATTTTACCTTGTGAGAAGTGATAACGGTATAACTGTACGCATTTACCGTTATAATACAATTATCAATCGTTATATACCAGTTTTTTCCTTTTCTTGTGATTTCCGCATTAGAAAGGCTAATTTTTTCTTTGCACCATTCAATTACATTTTCTACATTCAAAGATAAGTTCTTTTTAATTCTAATAACGCCAAGTTCAGTTGTGTGAAGTCTTCCTAAGTTTTCCAGTAATTCATTTTCCATATTTTGATACCTCATTTTTCAGCAAATTTATTTGTATGTTTTATACCCCAATTATAACATTCTCATATCAGCACTACAATAAAAATAATTAAGCACCAATAATCTTATTGAACATCTCCAACCGTAAATCTTTCACACCATCAGTGATAAACACTGAGCTGACAGCAATTACGACAACTACCATAATTGCCTGCACTTAAATTTCTGCAAAAGAAAACGACAATCAATTTCTTATTTTTTGAAATCAACTGTCTTTCTCATATTTACTATTCAATTTTCATAGTGATATAGGTACAATTTATATCACTACTGTAAAAATGGGGTTTTGCCTTATAAATACAGCGTTTTCCGCTTGTTAGTGTATAGTGTTTCTTGTTTTTTGTGCCCCCCTTGTTAGATAACGGGGGCTTTGAACGGCTCGCAAGCTCGCCGAACCGCCGAAGCGAACCGCCCCCTTGCAAGCATGGCGGAAAAATCTTAAGGATTTTCCCGCCAACGTGGTCGGATCGCTCCGTCGGTTTAACAGCTTTTCTGTTTCTCTCTAGTTATCTACGCATATAAATCAAATCGGTTATTCCGTTATAAGTCTGTGTTTTACAAAGCCTTAACTTTATTTCCCTGTCTATGTTGCCCAAAAGACGAACCCCATTTCCTAACAGAGTAGGAATAACAGAAATGTAATATTTATCAATCATATTTTTGCTTACCAACTGCTGAACAAGATTTGCTCCGCCACAAATCCAAATATCCTTTCCTGCTTCTTGTTTTAGCCGTTCCAATAATAAAACAGGATTTTCACTTGTAAAATGAATTTGTTGGGAAGAATTGCACTCTTTATGTGTTAATACATAAGTTGTAAATTTATTATATACCCATTCTTGCGGAGAAAGTTCAGTAACAACCTGATGAGAAGTATTCCACCCCATTAAGACAGTATCTATATCTTTGGTAAATTCTGTATAAGTGTCGATGTTTTCATTGTCATTTCCATGACCATTTAGCCAAGCTACTCCACCATTACCGTCCGCAATATATCCGTCAAGGCTCATGGCAATAAATAAAACTACTTTTCTCATTTTTTCTCTTTTATAAATACAAACAGGAATTTATTTCTCTTTTTTACTCATAAGGGAACAACTGATTGCTACAAATAAACCCATTAAAATCCATGGAAATGCTGCTCTTATAAAATCACTAACCATACTTTATTCCTCCTTAAATTCCAATTTCCTTAGTTCTACAAACTGAAATTTTTGCCTATGAATGTATCTTGTTCTTTATACGCAAACAGGCTTCTGTGTGCATAATCCAATGTCTTGAAAACGGCATTTGAATTAGTCCACAAATATCTTTATTACACCAATAATCAATCAGCCAAATTGCTTTTTCATTGTCGTTTACTACATTCAACGATTCTAAGTATCCTTTTCTTTCTTTCGGTATTTTTCTTTTCAATTCATCATAAGATAACCGTTCAAGCATTTTCTCAGTGCTTTCCCATACTTCGAAAATATATAAATATAATTCTTCCAGATTAAGCTGTTTTGAAAAGTCTGCAATCTGCTGTTTCATGAGTTCATTTCCTGTTGTAATGATAGGTGAATTGATACGCTCTTGATAATTGCCTGCAAAAAATACTTGTTCATCTTCATTTATCACTGTATGCACAACTATATCTTCAATGCGGAAAATATGCCAAATAGAATAAGCAATCGTCTTACTATGATAACCATCAGCGTTTATGAAGGGGATTGAGTTAAAATCTTCTCTGCATAATTCTTCTTTGAAAGATACTAAGGTTTGTATTAACTGACTTCGTAAAGTAAGTAAAGTATCAATACCCCTCTTATAAGTATCTTTCTTTTTTATTTGTGCCTGCATTGTTTTATTAAGTTCAGACCATTCCTTATTCATATTCAATACTCTCTCAAATTCTGATTTTATCGCCCCATACAAATTATTTCGTAAACAATCGGCGTCAGGACAGAGGAAAAAGCAGACTACATTTAGAATGTATCTGCCCATTCCTCTGGACTGCACACCGATTTTTACCAATTGAACCAAATCGCTGCGCCACAGCCTTGGCAGGCCATCGCGCAGCGATTTGGTTCAACTGGAATTTGTCTTACAACAATTTATATATGCATAAAAAGCAATATATTTATGAAAACACCCTAAATCCAAAATTTACTCAATTCATTTTTTCCTTACATAAAATGTTCTCGTATATTTCACTTCCTCACCAAGTGTTTCCCCTATCAAAACTTCAAAATCATTGATATCAAATTCTGGAAAGAATGTATCTCCATCTTCAATATTTAAATCTACTTCTGTGATATACATTTTATCTACTATTTGCAAAGCTTCCTTAAATAGTCCATATCCACCAGATATGTATACATCTCGTCCTTTAGCCAATAATAATGCATCTTCTAATGATTTAACTGAAACTAAATTATCTCCTTGATACTCTGTTGTGGTGGAAACAACAATATTCATTCTATTAGGCAACGGATGACCGATTTCTTCATAAGACTTTCGCCCCATAATAACCACATTACCCGTTGTTAACTCTCTAAATTGCTTTTGTTCTCCCTTTATTTTCCATGGTATATTACCATTCTTGCCTATAACATTATTCTTTGACCTCGCAACAATCAAACCTATCATCTATTTCATCCTCCATAATATGATGTCGTACCTGTGATTCCATCAAGTGCACCACATCTTAACAAACTCAAAATTATCTCGAACTAACCAGCTCGACAAATTCCTTTTTTGTCTTCATCTGCATTATATCATATTGTTATAAGCATTGCCATTTCTTTTCTGCTTTTGAAAAGTTACTTATCAGCCTATGTTTTGTAAAGGGTGATATTCAGCATTTCTCACGCAACAAGCCCTTGACAAACCATAGACTAATAAGTTTTAAGGTAATCAAGCAGAAATGAAATAGTCTGCTGTTTCACGGCAACAAAAAAGAGATACCAACACACTTATGTAGTATCTCTTAGTCTAGTAGCAATATTCTTTTGTTTGCAAGCAGGTAAACATGGGCTGTTTCTTAATATCTTTTTGTTTGGGAAACACCATTCTCCCACTTAGAGATCGACTGACGAGAAATCTTTAATTCTTCTGCTACGGAAGCTTGCGACAATCCGCTTTTCTCACGATATAATTTTAGTTGTTCCGCTAAGGCCACTAATTTCATCTCCTACACCTATTACTTTACAACTAGTTTACCATTAGAAATGGTTGCGGTCACGCTTGCATTTGTTGTAATCGTTCCAGCTTTTTGTTTAAAGCTGCAAGTAGCCTTAGTAGTCGTATGGGTTAATGAACTCGAAAGAATACTTCCTTTCAATGCTTTGATGCTCAAATTTGTCGCCGCTGTGATCTGTTCTTTTGAGTTGATCTTTACATTATAAGAAGCAGTCCAACTTCCTTTGACTGTCTTAGACACTTTATAAGTTCCTTGAGCAATTCGTGCAAAGGGTTGAATATATTCAACAGATAGTACGACTTCATCACCCGCTTCATCAATATAAGATATCTCTTGAGAACCGACGCCAGCGGTCATTTCATAAACAAGCTCATCTGTATTCTTTTCATCCGCTGCAGCTGTGACAGACACCCCCAAAAAACCTAAAAAACAGGCTACTAAAATAACTAATTTCTTCATAAAAACACTCCTCTCTTATTTGTTTTCACTTTATCGCTTTTCTTGAAATATAAGGAGAAACTATAGGTTTACAGGGGGAAACCATTGGTTTACATCCTTCATTTCCCTTTCATTGTAAACAAAAGGTTGCTTCTTTTCTATAACAATTACTGTAATAATGGAAAAGTACGATCTGTGGGGAGGTGTCAGAATGAAAAGGCAAAATAAAATCCTATTATTCAGTTTTAGTCTGCCGCTTTTTAGTGTTTTTTTCGGTCCAGTATCTAGCCAACAATTTGGTCCCTTGTACGAATATGCTTTTGGCTTCCCGCTAAGATTCATCTGGTATAGGAGTATCAATGAACCTCTTGAAAGTCATTGGGCACTCTTTTCCTTTGAAAAGATCGCTCACTTGCAAGTTGATTTACTTGGCTACTTTCTTGCAGTGCTGCTGACTTATCTCGTTTCCCGATTTTTGTTCGAGCAACTCTCACAATGGCTGCATAAGCATGTGCAAAGCGGACTATTATAAATAAAAGGAATGTTTTCGTTAAGAGGATAAACCCTTTCTCAATCCACAAAGATAATACGACCTCAAGATGTCGTAGGCGAAAACAAGTTCCCCCTATATATTGTGGATAAAACTGTTAATATGTGCATAACTCGGTCTTTGACACGCTGTTTTACGAATAAAACGGCCCAACAAGTATCCTTTTCACAGATAAATGTTGGGCTGGTATCTTAACTCATCCTCATTTTCCAGCAGACCTTCGCAAAAAATTTTTTGCCTTGCTGCTAAACTTATTTTTGTTATTCGTCATTCTCGTGCTATCCATCGATCTCTTTCAGTGCTGCTGACGGCACGTCTTCTTTGGCAATTTCTTCATACGTCTCAACATGTGCCCCTTTATTCGTCAATTTCAAAAAGCGCTCTGTCTTCAACACTTGTAAGCCTTCAAATTCTATCATTCGAGTCTGGCCATCTGCCGTGGCAGCTACTTGTTTGTAATGAGCAGTGCCATAGCCGTTGACCGATTCAGGCGCTTGCGTTTTTACATACATTTCGCTTTTTGGAACAAGTGGATTCAATTGATCTAAAATTCCTGCCACCTCTCCCGATGCTCGGTTAGTGTACAACATGATTCCCCCGCACAGAAGTAAGAAAAACAAACCAATGGATAAGATTGCTCGTACGATTTTTTTCATCATATTCTCCTTTCGTCTCTCTTTCTATCTTAGCAAAATAAAAACAGGGGAAATCGGCCTTAGGTCCCAATCCAAAATAACAAAATTGAAAGGTTGCCGTAAGAAAACTTCTACAACTTATTGATATTTGCTTAATACTGCTTATCCAGCTAGGCAACAAAGGCAAAAAAGATTACAATAATTAAAAAAAGGAGTACCTATATGCTTACACATTTCAATCTTATTGCTATTCTTTTGGCAACACTTGCTTTTATGATCAGCGGGAGCTTACTTTATAATCCAATCCATGCTTGGGGGCGCTTTTGGGCAAAAGAATCTGGCATGCTAAATAAAGAAAGTCATCATATGTCTGCCGGCGATGTCGTTTTTACTTTTGGCGGGACAGCTGTTGGCGGACTATTATTGGCATTTACACTAGGACAAGTCACCTATTGGTTCAATAAGTTTGACCATGACGGTTGGATGATGACGAGCTTGCAAGTGGCCTTTTTGCTATGGCTGGGCGTATTTGCTGTGGCAACTTTCGTAAATGCAGCCTATGCTGGACAAAGCAAAAAACTGATTGGTCTGCATTTATTGAATGGTGCAATCGAGTTAGTCATTATGGGAATCATCATTGGCTTGTTTCCAGTGGTAGGTTAACAAGCTGATACGCAATCATAAGCAAGTGTTTCTCAAGCTATCGGGGGCAGAAAAAAACAGGTAATGTAAACCAATCAGTGAAAACCTGTCGTAAGGTATGAGTGGGCTAGCTTGTCGTTTTTTGATTATTCTTGGGCCAAAAAAAGAAAGAAGGGATCACCATCAACTACCTGCCCAATCTCTTGTCCATTGCACGGATCGCGTTAGCTGGTCTTCTATTGATCAATCAGCAGCCTTTGTTTTCAGTCTGCTACCTCATTTGCGGATTGACGGATGTTTTAGACGGATTTATTGCACGAAACTATCGATTGCAAACGACCTTGGGCTCAAAACTAGATAGTTTAGGTGATTTTGTTTTTTGGTCCATTGTCCTATTTCTTTACATTAAAACTAAGATCTATCCAGATTGGATCATTTATGGCATTGTCTTAGTCGCTAGCATTCGATTTCTTAATTTGATTTTGACTAAAGTTAAGTTTGCTCAGTGGGGGATGCTGCACACATTGAGCAACAAGATAACAGGTCTTGCCTTGTTTCTCCTGTGTTTCGTGGCATTTACTTTTGGTGACGTATCAGGATATATTTGGGTCGTGACATTCCTGCTCGCTTTGTTTTCATCTATAGAGGAAACACTGATTGTCTGGCGCAGCACTTATTACGAACCGAATCCAAAAGGCTTTTTCACTGTTTCTCATCAATCCAGCTAAATTTTAGCAACAAGAGTATCAAAAAAACGTCCAGCTGTAATAAGAGCTGGACGTTTTTTGCGTACTATCTATTATGAATAGTAATGTTTATTTATTTTTTAGCGTATTCTGAAGCTTGGACCCCTGCTTGACGACCAAAGACCATGATATCAGCAACTGCATTTCCGCCGATACGGTTTTGTCCGTGAATACCACCAGTTACTTCTCCAGCAGCGTATAAACCATCAATAACAGAACCGTCTTTTTTCAAGACTTGTGTATTGGTATTGATTTTTACACCACCCATTGTGTGGTGGATTCCTGGTGCGATTTTGATTGCATAGTAAGGACCAGTTGTTAAGTCATAATCCATTGCTGTTTCTCGACCAAATGCTTCGTCTTTTTTATCTTTAACAGATTGATTCCATGTATCTAGTGTTTTTGCCAATGTATCAGCGTCCATGTCGATTTTCTTCGCTAAGGCTTCGATCGTATCTGCTTCAACGACTACACCTTGTTCTTTGTAGAAATCAACTTGTTTTGCTCGACCTGCTAATGCATCGTCAAAGATCAAGTAAGCATAGCTTTCTGGAAGAGCGGTAATCGCCGCAGAAACATTGTCGCGGGTTTCTAATTCGTTGTAGAAACGTTCACCTTGTTGGTTGACTAAAATCGCACCTTCTCCACGGACTGTTTCACTGACTAACATCCCTGTATCTTGAACAACTGTTGGGTGAACTTGAATTTGATCCATATCGACTGTTGCACCGCCAAGAGATTCAATCATCTTGATGCCGTCACCTGTACTGCCTTCAGATGTTGTGCTGACATAGCCTTTTAAATCCGGACGATATTTTTCAATCATTTCTTTGTTTGAGCCAAAGCCACCAGTGGTAACGACAACTGCATTCCCATTGATCGTTTTTTCTTCATCACCGATTTTTACAGAAACGCCAGTGACTTTTCCGTCTTTTTCGTTGATTTTCTTCACATCAGCATTCACAAACAAAGGAATTTCCTTTTCATGGATATTTCTCAATAGTCCATCTACCAAGTAGGTTCCGACAGCAGAGCCGTCATGTGGACGGTGGATACGTTTGACACTTGCACCACCACTGTAGCTGATGTTGTCTAATGTGATTCCCATGCCGTCTAACCAGTCAATGGCTGAAGCTGAGTTATCGACTAAGTAGTGTAAAAGTTCTTGGTCATTCGTACCTTTACCACCTTTTAGTGTGTCATCAAAGAACTGTTGGTTGCTGTCTTCGATTCCTTGTTCTTTTTGGAATTTTGTTTCAGAAGCATTCATCCCACCAGAAGATTTCAATGTGTTTCCGCCTGCGATCGGCATTTTTTCCAAGATGACTGGATTCATCCCAGCTTCTTTGGCAGATAAAGCAGCTGCCATTCCGGCACCACCAGCACCAACAATGACAATGTCATATTGATCTTTTAGTTCAGAAGGATCGGTATATTCTTGTTCAGATGCACCTGAAGCCACTTCTGTTTCGCTTGATGATGCTGAACTTTTTGCTGTTTCACTATCTTTTGTCGCCCCGTTACTACCACAAGCACTGAGCAATAATAAACTTGCAGCGCCAATGACCAATTTCTTTAATCCACTTGTTTTCACTTTTTTCCCCCAACTTTCTTTCTTTTGTTTGATTGTTCTTTGATTCTTCCACTGAAAAAGCAGCGCTCTAGCACTATTGATTGTTACTTTATTAACAAACAAGAATAAAAAAATATTTTGACTATTAACAATTTCAATTGCTTTAAAATCAGCGTTATCATCTAAAAAACAAACCCAACATATTTATATAAACATAATAAAAATAGAAAATAATAAAATCACGCTTATATTTTGTGTAATTTTTCATTAGTTGTTCTAATCGAAATTTCATTTACTGTGTATATGTCCCCATTGATCAGCGGTGCATACATAGAAATATATACACACCGCAGGCAAAACCTTAGGAATTTTTCTTTGATTGCTTCTGGTCAAAATTTATTTGATTGCTTCTATTCTTTACTTGCCAACTGCTAGTTGCTTTTTTGGAACGATAATTTTCTACATCTTTATTACACAGAAATATCCTTAGCGCTTTCATGATTTTCGAAAACGGCACTGACTACTTGTTGCGAAAAAACAATCACATTCTCCTGCAAGATGTGTTCTCTTCTGATGGATTCGATTTTCTTTGTCAGACGTTCAATCTCTAAACTGTCGATCGCTCCACTCATGTAGATTGCCGAACGATTCTGGTAGGTGTTTGAGATAATGATGTCTGGCTCTTCAACTAGTGATTCCGCAGCAATAAAATCAATATTATAAAGAGCGGAGAAGATCTTTTTCAGCTGCATAATGAAGAACTGTTCAAATGAGAAAGGAAAATCTGTTTCTACAGAAACAATGATCTTTTTCTCAAATAAAGTAGGTGTGATCAGAGCCGTGTAGGCAAGAACATATCGTAAGAGCAGAAACTCCTGTTTTTCTGTAAGTTGCCCTGTTGTGCTGCCAAAACAAATGGTACGTATTTTATTCACAAGCACTGGGTAGTAGTGTCTGTAATAGCGGATGATATCTGAATCGGAACCTACTTCCAGGAATCCTTCAAAAGCGTCATAAAAAGAATGCACCGCCAATAAAATGCCGAAGACATTTTTCTCATTTCCGCCATTTAACGGCAATGTCAATTTTTCTGAGAGACTGACTGCTTCTAAATACAACTCTGCTTTTTCTCTTTCCCAAAAATCGATGATTTGCTTATAGGTCGCCTTTTTAGCGTAAAACTGCGTGGAAGTTTGCATCATCAAAAATAGAAAATAAATGCTTTCATCTCTAAAAAAGCTATACTGAAAGAAAGAATCTTTGATATTTTGAAACTCTTTTTCAAATAGATCTTGAGTCATATTGATCGACCATTGAGGCATTTCCTCCATTTTCAAGCGGTTGCCTTTTTTATCTCTGAGGATGTTGATCGCAATCAAGTAGCACCATTTATCCACGATCGATTGCTTCAGTTGAAAATCAAAATTAGGTAAGATTCGCTGAACGAATAATTCTCTGATATGAGCATAATTCAATTCGGGGTAGGGCCACTGACCGCCTTTACAAATCGTCCAAAAAAAGGAATGACCAAAGTAACGAATTTGGCTTTCGGACCCTTCAATCACGATCCGTCTATTTTTGGTGCCTATCTTTAATTCAAAGCGTTGCAGACTACGGTTGATGCAATGAAATTTTTTTCTTAGGTTTGAAAGGCTTATGTAATTCAATTCACAAAACTCTTCAATCTTAATTCTTTTTGACAATAGACAGTTCTCGATCACTTGATATATGACTGACTGATTATAAATTTCATGTTGTATATCAAAATAAATGTTTTTATTGCCACTAAAAGAGCACCCTAATGCTTTTTTGATTTTGATTGCTTGCGGATTGATTTTTTGCAATTCATTAAGAATACTATCCGTTGTTTTTCGATTCACATTCAGTCTTTCTGATAAATTAACGATTGTTACAAAACTATTTGACTGATAAATATAACGCAAGCAATTGACCATTAATTGGGTTCGCTTTTCAAAAAGATCCTGAATAATCATGTCTTCCTCCTGCATTAAATAGAAGTTCGTTCATAAGTTGCTTTCTTTCATACTCATATAAACTGACAAAACGATTAAATATATATATTAATTTTTAATCTAATTTTAAACATTTGTCGAATAAGTCGCTCATTCTTCATCTGTTCTATGTAGTGCGACTCAACAAAGGAAGAACGCTCAACTTTTTACTGTTATAAAAAAAGGCATCTGACTGCCTTCTCTGACCTTAATTCTGTAATTGATCCTCCCTACTACTTAAGTGCTTCCTTTCAGCCATCAATTTTTAATGAGAATTTAACTCCACTAACTAAAAATTATAAAGTTAATCTGTATCTTGAGAAACCCAATTCGGGAAAATGAACTCACTTTTTTTTACATTGTCACTAGAAATGTTTTGGCAGGAACTCCTATAAATGCAGGAAAATTATTGTTAATAAAGACCTTTTTATCGCTGCTTTCGGTTAGCCATTTACTGACGATAATTATCCATGTGATGCTTTTATACTTTTTCAGGAAAAACAAATCCCCCTATTTTATCTTACACAAGCAAAAGAGACCTTCGAGAATAGCCAAAGGTCTCTTGAAAAAATTATTGTTGATGTTTCTGGACTCATCCTATACGAACGTTCTTGCGAGCGGTATATATTTTAAGATGATTTGCTTCGTGTTTTTTTTAATGCTTTAAATAAGGTGTGATATTGGCCTTTAAAGGACATGGCTTGTTCAAAAATATCTTCGCCGTCATTCAGCATCTTAACAGTAACCCAACCTAAAGATTCAGTAATAGCACTGGCTACCCCCGCGTTAATGGACGCGCCGGCGATCGTACCGACCCCCGGTACGAACTTGATAATATTCCCCACAGCGCTTCTACCTAAACTAACAACAACTAATTCTTTAGAAATGCTTTTTGCGATTCCCTCGACCCACGATTGACCAAACAACTTGTGTAGTCTAGCCATCATCGTCATTTGAACAGGTACAAGGAGTATCGCATCTGAAAACGGAATAGGTGAACAACCAATGATGGCCGCCGTCAGAGAAGCGGCATGGATGATTCGATGCGCTTTCTTCTTCGTAGCATCATCCACACCCATTAAAAATTCAGAGAAGACGGCATCAAATTGGGTACGGCTTTTTGCTTGGATCTTTTCTGCCGTATGTTTTGACTTCTCAAAAGATCGACGAATGATCCCTGCCGTTTTGTTTGGTAGTTTGGTTAAAACTTCTGCAAAGAATGACTGAAACTCTTCTTGTTCTGCCGATTCTTTCACTGGTTCATCCACTTGTTGCAGCAAAATCTCTTTTTGAGATTTTTTATTTTTGGGAGTGTTTCTCTTTAATTTCATAAAAACCACCTTTAATGATTAGTTGTCATAGATTTAGTTGCTTTCTCAACCTCTTATTTTCATCATACACTAACAAACAAAAATCACCTAAAGCCGCGCTCCAGGTGTTATAATTCTTAACGGAAGCACAAGAAATCAACTTCTTTCTAACAAAAAAGCTCACATGACCGATCCAACGATACCCCCTTTAAACGAGAGTCTCTCCCGTGGTATAATGACTACTTGTTTCTTGGGTATTATGAAAGTGTCATAACCTCTATTCAGAGAAGCGTGTCTAATCGAGCGTGTTTTATTCATATAGGCAGCAGCTGCTGCCAATCCCCACAACAAATCATCAATTGATAAGGAGAAAACAAATCAATGACCTATGCACTTGAAATAAAAGATCTAAAAAAAGTCTATGCGACCGGCGTCGAAGCATTACGCGGTATCAACTTGACAGTTGAAGAAGGTGACTTCTATGCGCTTTTAGGGCCGAACGGTGCTGGCAAATCAACAACCATCGGGATCATTACTTCACTAGTAAACAAATCTTCTGGCAGTGTCAAAGTTTTCGGTTATGATTTGGACAAAGAATTGGTTCAAGTCAAGCAACAAATCGGCTTAGTTCCACAAGAATTCAATTTCAATCCTTTCGAAACAGTACAGCAAATCGTCGTCAATCAAGCGGGCTACTACGGCGTTCCTCGCAAAGAAGCGATCGCTCGTAGCGAAAAATACCTAAAGCAATCCAATTTATGGGAGAAACGCGATGTTCGGGCCAGAATGCTTTCGGGAGGAATGAAGCGCCGTTTGATGATTGCACGGGCTCTGATGCACGAGCCGCGACTCTTAATCCTCGATGAACCAACAGCTGGCGTAGATATCGAACTGCGCCGAGAAATGTGGGCCTTCTTGCAAAAATTAAATAAAAATGGTACGACGATTATTCTAACCACTCACTATTTAGAGGAAGCAGAAATGCTCTGCCGCAACATCGGAATCATTCAATCCGGTGAATTGATCGAAGATACCAGCATGAAGACCCTTTTGTCCAAATTACAGTTTGAGACATTCCTCTTTGACTTAGATACCTATGTGAAACCACCTGTGATCTCCGGCTATAAAAGTGCTTTTGAAGATGATCAAACGTTAGCAGTCGAGATTGAGCGCAATCAAGGCGTTAATGATTTGTTTGAGCAATTTACTAAGCAAGGAATCAAAGTTCTTTCCATGCGCAACAAATCGAATCGTTTAGAGGAACTCTTTTTGAAATTAACCGAAGAAAAGCATGAAGCGGGGGAAAAAAATGTTTAGTCTTTATTTTACAGCATTAAAAAGTCTAGCGGTCAAAGAAACCAACCGCTATTTACGGATTTGGGTCCAAACACTCGTACCACCAGTGATAACGACTTCGTTGTACTTTATTATTTTTGGGAAAATGATTGGCGGCCGTATTGGCGAAATGGGCGGCTTCTCCTACATGGAATTTATCGTTCCCGGGCTGATCATGATGTCAACGATCACCAGTTCTTACGCGAACGTTTCGTCTTCTTTCTTTTCTCAGAAGTTTCAAAAGAATATTGAGGAACTTTTAGTTGCACCCGTACCTACTCATGTGATTATTTGGGGATTTGTTTTCGGTGGTTTGGGCAGAAGTATTTTAGTTGGTATGCTGGTCACAGTGATTTCTCTCTTTTTTGTTCCTTTGCATGTTTTTTCTTGGGTAATGGTTATTCTGACATTAGTGATGACCGCAATTCTTTTCTCACTAGCTGGTTTGCTAAATGGTATCTTTGCCCAATCATTTGACGATGTATCGATCGTGCCAACGTTTGTCCTACAGCCACTGACTTATTTAGGAGGCGTCTTCTATTCCATTTCGATGCTGCCACCAATTTGGCAAGCTATTTCTAAAGTGAATCCAATCGTCTATATGATCTCTGGATTCCGTTATGGCTTTTTGGGCACAACTGATGTGCCGATTTTAGTCTCTGTTCTGATTCTAGTTTTATTCATAATTGTTTTGTACGGTATCTGTTGGAAATTAATTGAAAAAGGCCGCGGTCTACGCAGCTAAGAAACTGACGGCTATCTTTCACTAAAAACAGGAAGGCTGTGCCAAGAACTCTCTTAGTTCTTGGCACAGCCTTTTTCTAATTCTTTTTGCCTTGTCTTTCGGGACTGACCCAAACACCGCTGCCGTGTCCCAAAATTGTTTTGACCGCTGGTATGAAGGTCGTAACGATCGTTAAAGTATTGACCATCCAATAAATCAGCATATAAAATGGTGCAAAAATGAAATACTTGATTTTTCTGCCAGCATCGTCCACCAATAAACTAGTCAACAACTGCATGATCCCAGCAACCATTTCAAAACAAACGAATAGGAAGGCCATTGTCACCATATGATACATTCGTTCAATGTTTCCTTCGAATGCAAAACGAAGAAAAGAAAAGATGAACAGTGCTGAAGAGATCCAAAAGAAGATCGACCAAATAATACTCAATGTTTGATCCACAAACATGACGGACCGACCAATATTTTGAAATGGATGAGTGAATACTTTTTTGAAATTTGTCAGCCAGACTTCTGTACCGCCTTTTTCCAACGTTTCCGTTGGCGATAAAGCATCTTCATGGTCTCAGGAACTTCCATGAAAAACATGATCCGCGGAGCAAACAAGGACAACCAGCCTTGGAATTGGTGATCCCAGGCAATACTGATATCCTCGGTGGCACGATTTTGGCGGAAGAGTCCCACATCGATCAAAGCATTTTTTCGATACATCGTGTTGGCACCGCTGTATGCATAGATAACACCTAGCACGCCTTGTTGCGTCCGCTTGATAATACCTACGATACTTGAAAATTCAACAGTTTGTGACTTACTGACAATCGTCGTTCGATTCTGAACGTCCATGTTTGCAGTGATCGCTGAAATATTTACCGCATCTTGGCGAATAAAGTAATTGACATATTTCCAGAGTGCATCGGGTTCCGGTACAGTATCTGCATCGTTACTCAAAATCAGTTCTCCATTAGCAAAACCGATCCCGATATTAAAGGCATGGGCTTTTCCTTGGTTTTTTTGGATGCATACCACTCGTAGATTAGGGTAGGTTTGCTGCAAACGCTTAAGGATTTCTGGTGTTTGATCCGTTGAGCCATCATCTGTGACTAACACTTCGTAACGGGTATAATTCAGTTTATTCATTAAGTAATGAATGGTATCTTTAATGACCACTTCTTCATTATGGGCAGGGACCATGGTCGTGATCATTGGCTCTACTTCTTCGGGAATGGGGATCCATTCAATCTGTTGATGCTTAAACAAATACGTATGACAAAGGACGCCAATGAACCAAGCAAAGCCGCCTAAGATTGGATAAGTAAATAAAATGGCCACTAATAGAAAAAGGAAGAAATCCACTATCGGGTATCCCGTATCGATTTGTTCAATCATAGAGAGACCCCCTTATCTTTATACAACTTTACTATTTCTGTTTCCGTTAGATTTTGTTCCGGTTTCACTTCATAATAACAAACAGAATGCCGCATCTCTTCAGGACCAAAACGGTCATCAAAAAATTCTTCCAACACTTCTTTGCGCTGTTCAAGTTTTCTTTCATCATGCAAGACTTCTTTCCGCAATGTATGGCGAAAACGCCGATTGTTCCTCACGGTCAACAGAACAAAAAGAATAACTAAAAGAACGAAGGAAATTCCTAAAAACAATGCTAACAATCTAAAAATAGTGGCTTCCTCCACATAGGTCCTAAATCGTATTTGAGCGGCTGTTTGCGGAAAGAAAACCGGGAAAGCGACCCAAACGAATGGTACGATCACAGCAATCCACGCAAGCAGTGTCAAAAATGATTGCCACAACGTTAACTTTAAATGTCCTTTTTCAAAAAACAAATCTGAAACCAGCTGTTGACTGACTTCTTCTCTGGTGATTCTTTTTTTCATCCCACATCCTCCTTTTGGCTGTAACTCTCTTCTCCATCTATACATCGCTTATTCCTAAAAAGAAGCATCAACCCTGGTAGCGGTCACAAAAACACTTAATCAATAAAAGCTATATTTGACCTCTTGTAGGACTAGGTCTAAGCGAGTATACCTACATTTTAGTTGAATCGATTCGAAAGAAAAAGAAACTAGCTTGCGCCAGTTTCCTTGTGATCCTATTCTTTTAATTCGACTTCCTAAAAAGAAAACCGCTAACAACAATTTCAAAAGTTATCAGGCAAGTCCATTTTTTTGAACACCCACGAATCTTGCTTTTTAGTACCCTTTCATCCAGACAGATTCTAATTGATTTCCGTCCGGATCAAGCACTTCAAAACCAAGCATTTCTTCCTCTGGAATCCCCATCTCTACTTGAAACGACTGTCCCCCATTGGCTTCAGCCGCTTTAGCAAAGTCTCGAGCTCCTTCAGGTGTATCAAAGCTAAATGCGATCAAGGCAGCATTCGTCTTTTGCGTATCCGCAATCTTTCTACCATTTAAAAACTGTTCATAAAACGCATATTCTGACAGCATCACCCAAATCGTCTCATTCCACATCATTCCACTTGATGTTTCATTCGAAAATTCTTCATTCTTGCTAAAGCCCAACGCTTCATAAAAACTAGTAGCTCGCTTGATATCTTGAACAGGCAAATTGATAAAAACCATCTTTCCCATGCTGTTTCCTCCTTTGACAAACCCGAGCGACATGTCATTGCTCCTTTATTATAAAGGGCCGATCCAGATATACAAAACAATCAATTTGAAGCTATTTTCACAAAAAATGCAGCGGCATTTTTCAGGATGACTCCTTTTCTCCATGCCAGCTGCATTGTTTCATATCGATTTTTCCGTTTGTTTTAAAGACGATCCCTTCTGCTAGCAGCCGCTGCTTTCGTTCTACGGCGGTAAAGCCCACGATCTCGCCGTCTGCTCGTACTACCCGATGGGCTGGTAATGACTCTGGGCAATATTTCATGGCGCGTCCTACAGCTCGTGCACCATTCAAGCGACCTAAAGCCCAAGCTATTTGGCTGTAAGAAGCCACTTTGCCATACGGAATCTTCTTTACGAAACGATACACCTCTTCATAAAATGGATTCATACCTATCAAGCAGCTCCTTTCAATCGTTAACGAATTTGCTTGTTCGCTCAATGCACGATAACTTGCATGCCATAAAGGGCATGTTCATAAAACCATTTTGCATCTGCAACAGTCAAACGGATACACCCATGAGAATTGGCTTTTTGTCCTAGTTCTTCTGCTTCTTCTTCAATGTAATCTCCCGAAGCGTCAATCGGCACCGAATGAAACAAGTAGACGCCATGATCTTTCCAAGATACCCAATAGTTCGCTCCCTCGCCAGAAGATTCATTAAAAAAAGTTTCTCCTCTTTCAGCTTGAATGGAATAAGTTCCTGTAGGCGTTCTTCGGTCTCCTCCTGATCCGGTAGAGCAAACCATCGTATAAAGCACTCGATTCTTCCGCATGATCTTCACCCGCTGGTTTGCCAATGAGACATCGACCCAATCACCTTCTTGTAAAACAGGATAGGCTTTCTTCTCAGATGGATGACGCCAATCTGCGACGGCTACTTCTGTCGAAGAAGAATCCTCTGAGGATTTAGACGTTCCTGATCTCTCCTTTTTAGTAATTGCATTTTTTTTCGTAGGGATCGTTGCTTTTTTAGGAATGGTCTGTTTGGTCTGTTCTGTAGACTGGTTCGTCTGACCAGCGGCTACGTTATGTGATAGGCTGGCACTAACGATGAATAACAGCACAGCACTCACAAACATACCAATGGTTCTTTTAGGGTATCTTTCTTTCATTATTTCTATCCTTACTAAGCCGTCGAAAAATCTCTCAGGCACAATTTCCAGTTCATTTTACCAAAGCTGCTTCTAAAACGTGATTTTAATCAGCAGTGACAAAACAAGTTAACAGCAGATTTCGTTTCAGCGTCTCTTAAAAAACTCTTGATAAAATGATCCATTAGCAGTTTAACGCCTTTGTAACTAAAAAGCCAGTTAAAAATGAAAGAGTAGAACCAGCCTACAACATCGTGCAGCGCTTCAAACGGATGCGGACAGGCCTCATTCAATCGGGTGGTAACTAAACCCTCGTCCTAAAACTTCAGCTACATTGCTGGCAATTACAAATGCCTGCGGATCAATGCTTTCAATCAATTGTTTGATATCAGCAAATTCTTGATCGTTGACAACGATCAATAAAACTTGTTTCTCACTTCTTCGATGAACACCTTGTGCTTCTAACAAGGTTGCCCCTCTAGAAATTGCCGTTGCAATGGCCGCTTGAATCTCGTCAAGATATTCCTCACTCATGATCATCACAGACTTCTTGCGGTCCATCCCGGTTTCGATATAATTCATCACGATCGAAGTAATCACAATCGAAAGAATCGCAAACAAAAATTCTTCAAACCCAAAAACCAGTAAACTCATTGTTACCACAACCGCATCTGTGGCTAAAAGCCCGATGGAAGGATTGATATGGAAATATTTCTGGAAGATCAGCGGCGGAATCGTAGTTCCGCCACTAGAAGAATTATTTTTATATAAAATAGCAACCCCAGCAGCAAAAATCGCACTCCCAAAAATAACAGACAGCAGACGATCACTGGCCAACATATATTCAGGCACTACGGCAATTGCTAACGGAAAAACTATGCTGCCGAACAGCACCTTGAAGAAAGGCGCTTTCCCCAAAATAACATAGGCCAGAACCAACATCACACTGTTCAGAACCATGATCACAAGCGCACGGTCCCAGCCCAAAGCAGATTCCATCAAGATTCCAATGCCACTGACCCCTCCAGCTGCAATATGATGAGGACCTAAAAACATGTTGATGCTCACCGCTAGAATCACCAGTGCAGAGAGTATTTTACTATAAGTTATCAATTGCTTCATTGTCTTCCTCTTTTCTTTGATCATCCGAATAGAAGCTGTCATTTTTTCCGAGAACTTGTGCTTTTACTATACCCTCATCTCTGAGTTGAGACAAAATTTCTGTTCAGAAGACTGAAACTTTTTTTTCTTATAAGATCAAGTACAGGTAAGAAAAATTTGCTCAAAACTTGGTTGTTCAGGAACCTTTTGACTTGCGTTCTGACGTTCATTTTCTCACAGAATCGTTGGAAAAGAGAAGCATTTTTTTCAGCCTTCTCTGAAAATGATCATCCAGAATGCTGCTGCATTTCCATCTTTTTGCCCTTGACTCTCTTTAGAGATTCCCTTATTATCAAGGTTAACGATTTTAAATCAGAATTTTCTGAATTTTTAGGCGAAATAAACAAAATGAGGAAGGATGAACCATTTGAAGACAAACAAACAAACCACTTGGTCTGGCGAACCCAACGAAGCAGCAATCCAACTGCTCCAGCAAGAAGGCAAAGTCATCGTTTGCCCCACTAAAGTAGGCTATATTATTGCCGTCTCTGACAAGAAAGGACTAGAACGCAAGTTTTCTGCCAAAAATCGCAAACGTAATAAGCCAGGAGTTGTATTATGCAGCTCATTGGAACAATTACAAGAATTAGCGGAATGGAACGATGAAATTGCGGCAGTTTACCAAAAATGTTGGGACAACGATGTTCTTTTTGGCGCGATCTTACCATGGAAAGAGTCTGGAAAAGCATATATTCCTGACGGATCGCAAGAATTGATGATGGATACCAGGGAAACGAGTTGTTTCGTCATCAAATTCGGCGTTCCTGGAGAACAAATCGCTAAAGCTCTTTGGGAGGAAAAGCAACAGCTATTGTTTGCCAGCTCAGCAAATCCTTCTGGTAAAGGCAATCGTGGTCTGGTGGAAGGAATTGGTGAACAAATCGCTAACGAAGCAGACCTCATCATTGAAAGCAATGACTATGTCGCTTCGATCCAACCAGATAAAACGATAGAGACCCGCTACGAACAAGGAGTCATGGTTTCTTTCGTAGATTCTGCTGGCAAATTGATTCCTCATCAAGGCTCTCAGCGATCGATCACCCCGGCGCCTGTATTGATTCGGAAGGGTTTAGCTGTAGATAAAATCCAACTGTTTTTGTCCGATCACTTCAATTCCTGGGACTATCGCCACGGTGAATACTACTAAGCAATTCATAGATTAGGACATCAGTCCAAGCATTCAACTAACCTTAGCTACGACTCTTCGACCGTAGCTGAGACTTTAGATCGAACTGCTTACAGCTGATGTCCTAATTTTTTGAGGGTAATTCTTGCATACAACAGCATTTTCCTTTCAATACTACTCTTCACAGATCAAATCATTTCTTTGATCGTCATGATAGCGTTCCAGATTTACTGATTCAGCTTACTGGTTACATCAGCCAGTCCCCTATGAAAACAGTCTCTTCCTAAAGAATAGAGCTACTATTTCTTGATGATCATCTGAATCGCTTGTTCCAGCTTCTGTGCTTGTTCTTGAGGATCTTTTTCTGGATTCTCGAAACAATCTTTCAAGTTCTCTGCAACAATCATGCCCATCACACGATCGATACTTGAACGTACCGCACTTAACTGAGTGATGATATCGATACATTCCTTCTCTTCTTCGATCATTTTTTGAACCCCACGAATCTGCCCTTCGGCACGTTTTAAACGATTCAGCACATTTTTTTGTTCACTTCTTGTCTTATCCATCGTCTCACTCCTTTCCCATTAGAATATACCCTACAATGGTATAACGGTCAAACATTCTTTTCGTATCCGCAATGTTAATCAAATCAAATCATTGACAAATATAGAAAAACGGGGTTTAATATACCCCATACCGTATATAAAGGAGAATGTCTATGTTTTCATTGTTTCGTTCTGTCCCTTCCATCTCTATTCGTGATTTTTCCGCAGCACTGACTGCAAAAACGAAAGTTATTGATGTCCGGACGCCCTCTGAATACCGGGGTGGGCATATTCGAAATGCCGCCAATGTCCCATTAAATAAAATCGCCCACTATTCAGGAAAAAAAGAACCGTTATATGTGATCTGTCAATCAGGCGTCCGCAGCAAACAAGCTGCCAAATTATTGATTAAAATGGGCTATGATGCCACAACGATTCGCGGTGGCATGAATCAATGGCAAGGACCAATTCAAGGAGGAAAATAAAATGAAAGTACTGATTGTCGGTGGGGTCGCCGGAGGCATGTCTGCTGCAACTCGATTACGTCGCTTAATGGAAGATGCTGAAATCATTGTTCTAGAGAAAGGTCCTTATGTGTCCTTTGCGAACTGCGGCCTTCCTTACTTTATCGCAGGTGAAATTACTACTCGCGATCAATTACTACTGCAAACACCAGAGTCCTTAAAGGCACGTTTTGGTTTGGATGTTCGTCCAAATCAAGAAGTACTGGCTATTCACCCAGAACAAAAGACGGTGACTATCCATCGAGATTCTGAGACTTATGAAGAATCATATGACAAGTTGATTCTTGCTCCGGGAGCAAAAGCAATCATACCAAAAATCCCAGGATTAGACCGTGCCACAAACTGCCGTCAGTTACGAAACGTGCCGGATATGGATGCTATTTTGCAGAAAATCGATCAACATACCCGCCAAGCCGTCGTAGTCGGTGCCGGCTTTATTGGATTGGAAATGGCAGAAAGTCTGAAAAACCGTGGCTTAGAGGTCACCGTCGTTGAGAAAGCATCGCAGGTTTTACCTTTGATGGATGAAGAAATGGCTGCCTATGTCAAAAATGAATTGATAGCGAAGGGAATCAAGGTCATTACGGGCCAATCCGCAGTTTCTTTTGAAGAAGAAGGGAAAAAAATTCGGTTAGAAGATGACACTGTACTGGACTCAGACCTGACATTATTGTCTATCGGGGTCCAACCAGAATCAAGATTAGCAGCGGAAGCTGGGATCACTACTGGTATTCGAGGAGGAATCCTTGTAGACGAAAACTACCAAACGTCGCAAAAAGACATTTACGCTGTCGGAGATGCTATCGTCACGAAACAACAACTAACTGGAGAAGATGCGTTGATTTCTTTAGCCTCACCAGCTAACCGGCAAGGTCGGCAAGTCGCAGACGTGATCGCTGGTCTGCCAAGGAAAAACCGTGGCAATATTGGAACTGCTATCCTGCGAGTCTTTGGGCTTACAGCAGCCATGACCGGATTAAGCGAGAAAGCAGCAGTATCTGCGGGCTTGCAGCCAGCTGTGATTCATGTCAGCGGAAAAGATCATGCTGGCTATTACCCTGGTGCTAAAGATCTGCTATTGAAATTGATTTTTAATAAAGAGACAGGTACTCTCTATGGTGCTCAGGCCGTTGGACAGAGTGGCGTCGATAAACGAATGGATGTATTAGCCACAGCCATCAAAAGTGGATTGACGGTGGCAGATTTAACAGAACTGGAACTGAGTTATGCACCGCCTTTTGGTTCCGCCAAAGATCCAGTGAACCTGATCGGCTATGCGGCATTGAATCTAATCGAAGGGATCAGTGAGTCAATCCAGTGGCATGAACTTTCTGCAGAATTAGCTGCCGGCAAACAATTACTAGATGTCCGCAATACAGCGGAAATGACTGGCCGCTTCAAAAACGCCCTGCATATTCCGCTGAATGAATTACGAGACCGACTGACTGAACTTGATCCGACTGCTTCTTATATCGTCAGCTGTCATAGCGGACTGCGAAGCTATTTAGCCGAACGGATTCTCAAACAATCTGGCTACGAGGCAAAAAATCTAGACGGGGCTTTTGCGCTTTATCAAACCGTCAGACCGGAGGAAATCATTCATGTATCGCTCGATCACAATGCCTGAATTTTATCAAGCAAGCAAACAACAGAAGTTCCACCTGATTGATGTCAGAGAAGTCGATGAATTTATCAGCGGCCATGTACCAAATGCGCAAAATAATCCGTTATCTCACTTCACTACTGCCAATTTGGAGAAAGACCTTGACTACTACGTGATTTGTCACTCAGGTGCTCGGTCAGAGCAAGCCTGTCACTATATGGACCAGCAAGGGTTCAAGGCGATCAATGTATTAGGCGGCACTTCTGCTTGGCCAGGTGAACTCGTTTAAAACACGTTACACCAAATAAAACCCAATGACCGCTACTTTGATCCAAGTAGCAGTCATTGGGTTTTGGTTTAAACTCGTCAGCTAACTATTCAAAAACAAATTGATTGTGGTAAAGTTCGGCATAAAACCCGTTTTCTGCCAATAATTCTTGATGGCTTCCTTCTTCGATGACTTGCCCCTCCCGCAAGACAACGATTCGATCGGCATTCAAAATCGTCTTTAGACGATGGGCGATGACAAAACTGGTCCGCCCTTTGATGGCTTCATCCATTGCTTGCTGAATCTTTGCTTCCGTCACCGTATCAACATTACTGGTAGCTTCATCCAAAATCAATAAAGATGGATTGGTCAAAATCGTGCGAGCGATACTCATCAACTGCTTTTGCCCGGTACTGAATAGATTGTTTTCTTCCGTGATTGGTGTATCATACCCTTGTTCTAACGTCATGATAAATTCATGGATGTTGGCCTGTTTTGCTGCTGCAATAATCGCTTCCTCACTGGCATCCGGCTTACCAAAAGCAATATTTTCCCGAATCGTCCCAGAAAACAGTACCGAATCTTGCAACACGATCCCCACATGCTCCCGCAATGCATCTAAATCTAACTGTCGAATGTCCTGACCATCAAATGTTACTGAGCCATTCGTCACATCATAGAAGCGATTCAAAAGATTCATGATGGTTGTCTTTCCAGAACCAGTTGGTCCTACCAATGCCACCATTTCACCCTTTTTGACATGGATGGTGACATCTTTAAGGATTAAACGATCACTATCATAACCGAAATCAACATGATTCAATGCCACTTCTTGCTTGATACCAGTGATTTTTTCACCATTTGCCGGTTTTTCTTCATCCGGTTCATCAAACATCTCATTCAAACGACGGGCGCCAGTGATTGCCAATTGAATCATGCTGTAACCAGAAGAAATCTGCATCAACGGTTGATAGTATTGTTGAGAATATTGAACGAAAGTCACCACAAGGCCTAGAGCAACTGAACGTTCCAAATCCCCATTCAATGCTAACCAACCGCCAAAGAAAATCACGATCGCCGTGTTGACCAGCGACATTCCTTGCATCATTGGGAAAAGCAATCCTGAGTATACTTGTCCTTTGTAAGTGGCTTCCCGAACACTTTGGTTGTGCTGCAAAAATCCATCAATCGTTTCTTCTTGAAGACCGTTGGTGATGATGATCCGTTGGCCGCTGATTTTTTCATCAATGTACCCGTTTAGTTTTCCTACTTCATCTTGCTGCAGATCGACATATTTGCGAGCTTTTTGGATCACAATGACTGCAATCAGGATGGCAATTGGTGTAGACGCAATCGTCGCCCAAGCTAATGTGACATTTTGTCGGAACATCATGATCAAAATCCCGATCATCAATACCACATTGGTCAATACTTGCAGCAATGCTTGATTCAAGCTGTTTTGAATGTTATCCAAATCGCTGGTAAAACGACTCAAAATTTCACCATCTTGATGGGAATCAAAAAATTTGATCGTCAATTTTTCCAATTTATTGAATAACCCGATTCGCATCCGATTGGTGGATTTCCCCACCACTTGCGTGAACAAGATACTATAAATAAAGTTTGCTCCACTTGCCAATACGTAAAACAGCAGTAACTTCCAGATGACAGATACGAATTTTGACTTGTCATCTACGCCTTGCATCAATCCACCAACATAATTCGCTAATTCCTGAAAGGCTTGCCCCACATAGACCGGTGCTTGGACTTGCAGATAAGTGGCTGCAATCACGGTAATGAAAATGAAAAAGAAAGAGAGTTTGTATCGTTTTAAATAGTGATAAAAAAACTTGCTTGCTTTGATCAAATCCGTCATAGTTATTCAGCTCCTTTCTGAGTCTCAAAAATTTCCTGATAAATTGGATTGTTGGCAGCTAACTCTTGATGGGTACCTACTCCAACCAGACGACCTTTATCCAACACCAGGATGCGGTCCGCATTCACAACAGAAGCAATTTTCTGTGCAATGATGATCGTGGTGGTAGCTTGCAGTTCTTTTTCAAAGGCTTCACGAACCAGTTTTTCCGAACGAGCATCCAATGCACTCGTACTATCATCTAGAATCAAGATTTTTGGTTCCCCGATGACACCTCGTGAAATAGACAGCCGTTGCTTTTGACCACCAGAAAAATTACTGCTTCGTTCCGCTACGGGTGCTTCAAAACGGTTCGTCAATTTTTGAATGAATTCACTTGCCTGCGCGATTTCTGTTGCATGGGTCATTTCAGGGACAGTGGCGTTCTTTTTGCCGTGGCGCAGATTTTGGGCAATGGTTCCGGAGAAAAGAATCGCTTTTTGTAGAACAAAGGAAACGGTTTGACGTAAGCTTTGCTCATTTACTTCTCGTAAATCGACGCCTCCAACTCGCACGGTTCCTTCTGTTGGATCAAACAAGCGCGGAATCAATTGAGCTAATGTCGATTTCCCTGCACCAGTTGCCCCGACGATCCCAATCATTTCTCCAGGAGCGATTGAAAAACTGATGTCTGTCAAAGCATTTTTCTCATCCCCAGGATAACGGAAAGAAACGTGCTCGAATGCCACACTGCCTGCTAATTCTTGCTGTGGAACATCTTTGTAGGACAAGTCTGGTTCGGTAACCAGAATTTCTTTCAATCGTTTGAGAGAGACCGCTGCCCGAGAAGTCATCATCATCATCATACCGCCGATAATGATCGCCATCATGATCTGCATCAAATAATTCATGAAAGAAGCGATTCCCCCGATCAATGTCGGATCGTCTTTTGCAAGGTCGCTGACAAAGAAGATCGCGCCTACAACCGCTAAGTTGGCTGCCAGCATAAAGGACGGAATCATCACAGAGAAAAGCGTACCAACGATGATGTTGTGTTTTGTTAGTTCGTCGCTGACTTTCGTGAAACTGTTCAATTGATTTTTTTCTTGAACAAATGATTTCACCACACGAATCCCTAAAAGATTTTCTTTTGCTGCACTATTGATTTTGTCGATCAAATTTTGAATGATCATGAAATGTTTGCCCATCTGTGTAAAAGAAAGACCAGTAATGATCACTACTGCAACGATCAATGCGACGATTACCCACCAAAGTTGAGGCATCGTGGTCATGGCTAAGATAAAGGCACCAATAAATAAGAAAGGAATCCGAAACAACGACTGCAAGGAGATCATCACTAAATTTTGGATTTGGGTGATGTCATTGGTCAGTCGAACCACCAGATTTCCTGCTGAGAATTTCTCGATATTACCAAACGAGAAAGTTTGGATTTTACGAAAGGCTTCTTCACGAATATCCGCACTGACTCCTTGCGCTACTTTGGCAGAGAAAATAGTATTGATGACCCCAGCCACCAGCCCAAACACGGCTAGACCGATCAATTGGACCCCAATCGATTTCATTTCATTGTCGTCTTCTTTAATGATTGCTTCCAATACTTGTTGCAGCAGCTTCGGCTGCCATAACGTAGCCAGTACCATGACAGCTACAGAAACCAGCGCAATGAAGACAGCGCCTTTGTATTTCTTTACATGGCGTAAAACAAGATCCATCTTAAAACACACTCCTTTACAGTTTGACAGGCATTATTTAACACTGTAAAATAAAGCCGGACAATAATTTACCATTTTTAGAAAAATGTTGCAAGCGAACAAAGGATGATTTTTTTATGGAACAAAAGTTATCAAAAGAATCAATTATTCATGCGGCTTTTGCCTACCTAAAGGAAACATCTGACCTTTCTCAGTTAACCATGCGCAAATTGGCAAAAGTACTTTCTGTTCAAGCACCGGCATTGTATTGGTATTTCACGAATAAACAAGAGCTGTTGCAAGCGATGGCTGAAACGATGGAAAATGATCTGCCGGATGTCCCTGCGGGTAGCTGGCAAGAACAGTTGCAAACCTTTATGGCCAATTACTACGATCTCTATCTCCAATATCCCTGTGGTGCAGAACTAGAGATTCATACGATTCCTTCCTATCCTAGCCGACTGCTGCATTTAGAGCAAATGATCACTATATTGATCGAAGCCGGCTTCACTCCTGCCCAAAGCCGTCAAACCGTTCAGGCATTGCATCATCTCTTATTGGGACACTTACTCGATCGTCAAAAAGAAGAACAATTACGAGCAAAAATTGTAACTGGCGATGAAAAATTGCGGGCACATGTCTCTGCTATGCGCAGCTATGTTGTTGAGAATCATTTAAATGGGATGGCAGAAGGCATCCAACAACGTAAACAAATCGACGAACGTCAAGTTTTTCTGGAGAGTATCGCGATTTATCTGGCTGGCTTAAACAAGCGAAATACCTCTCTAAAATAAAAAAACGCCAACAAATCACACTAAGTTTCCTTAAATCGCTTTCCGATTTCAAGGCACGAGGCTCGTTGGTGTTTTTGTTGCGTTTTTTAAAGCGTTGTTAGTTCTTCTTTTTGTTTTTTCGTCAATTTCTGATAAACCAGTTCATAAGAGGTCAAAATCAACTGTTCAATTTGTTCGTCTGTTACCTCATCCGCTGCTAGACGAATAGAATTCCAGTGGGTTTTATTGGCATAGTATCCGGGAATAATCGCCTCAGGGTATTGTTCACGTAATTCTTCATTGACTTCCGGTTTATTTTTCAACGTAATGATCGCATCATCATTCGCTTCAGGACTCATCATACCAAACTGTTTGCCGATTAGACCAAAATAAATCGTCCCCCAATCCTCACGATAGGCCACATTAGCACCTGCCAATGACTGACCGTAACTTTTCAGGCGATCGATTCGTTGTTGGATCTGATTATTCATTGCCATCCCTCCGGTTTGAAACTGATTTTTTCTTTAGTGTACCATATCTTAGAGGGTTTCTTTCATAAGCAAACTGTTGATTTAGATAAAAAAACAGACCCGCTAAGCGAGTCTGTGATACGTATGAATGTTTGGCTTGATTAATACCAACCGTTAGCTTCCCAGAATGCTTTTGCTGCAGACCATGAACCATAACGTGAAGCAACATAATTATCGGCTACTTTTTCTTGATTGGCCGCTGAATAGTCCCCATTCAAGTAAGAGTTAGTCAACTGATAACGTCCATAGTATTGGCCATTTGTTGCTGTATAAGAACCGCCAGATTCTTTGTTCGCGATCCATTCTTTAGCTGAAGCTTCTGAGCCTGTTGCTGCAGAACTGCTTGATGCAGATGAGCTTGGGCTTGTTTGTTGGCTGCTGGCAGGTTGTGAAGCTGGTTCTTCATAAGTGACTGATGATTCTGCAGCTGCTGAAGAACGTTCATTTGTATAGCTGGCATCGTCTGTTGGTAAGACCAGTGTTTCACCAACATAGATCAAGTTTTTGTTCGTAATGCCGTTTGCTTCAACAATTTTATCAACGGCTTCTGAGGTGCCAAAATAGTTATAGGCAATCGTAGATAGTGTATCCCCAGATTGCACCGTGTATTCTTCATCAGCAAACGCATCTTGTCCACCTAGAAACACACCCAGACCTGCAAGGACAGCTGTACTAAGCAAAACAGTTTTCAATGACTTCATAAAATAATTCTCCTCATCTTGTAGCGTTTATAGTCTGTCGCAGGAGAAATCTCCAACGCATAGACTAGTCTAACACCAGAGAATATTTCATAGGTGAAAATCTCGTTACAGATGATTACGAATGCGTCGAGTTCCTTACGTTTCGTAAGCGTCGCGTAATTCCTTTTGAATCAACAACGATTATCAACATAAAAATATAAATTAGTTATTTTATTTCAATAAAAGTGAATCCCCTCTTTTTTATTTGTGAATTGTTACAAATTGGATGAATTTACACACAGTCGTAACAAAAAAAGCTGCAGCTGAACAGCGCGTTTCCATGAATGCTTGTTGCATCGATTGGAAGCAGGCGTTCACTTGCTGCAGCATCTTTCGCTGACACTTTATCAAACCGTTTTTTTCACTGGAATCAACTTATTCATCACAATAGCAGCAATCGCACTTAACGCAATCGGTGAATCCAATAAGTATTGTAGAAATTGCGGAGTTTCTTGTTTGATCTCAGCCGGCATGAACAAAAGACCGATCGCTAAGATTAGCGGAACACCAATAATATAGAGTTCACGTTCAGAAAACTCTTCATTCTTGATCACTCGAAAGCCGCTAAGCAAAATGATCACACAGACAACTGCGAAGACACCACCGATTACCGCTGAAGGTACGGCATGGATCAACGCTGATAACTTGCCGACAAATGACAAGAGGATGAACCAGCAGGAAGCCATCACAAAGACTTTTTTACTGGCAACCCCAGTAATGGAAATGATACCGGCATTTGTTGAATACCCCGTCACTGGTGTCGTTCCTACTAAAGCAGCCACCAGGCAACCGATTCCTTCACCAATGACACCTTTATTGATTTGTTCATCTGTCACAGCTTCCTCAGTGACAGAGCTGACGGCATACCAAGTTCCTGTTGTTTCTGCTAGTAATACCATATAAATCACCAGCATCGTCAAAATAGCTGAAACATCAAAATGAAGACCATAATTGACGAAAATAAGTTTTGGCAAACTGAAAAATGAAGCATCCGCAACAGACTGGAAGCCTACGCCGCCCATGAACCAAGCAATCAGCGTCCCGATCATTAAGGCAATAATCACCGAGCTAATCCGGAAATATTTACCTAAACGAGGGAAGTAATCACCTAACATCGAGAATAAAATCAAAATTGCTGCTGTCACTGCAGCTAAAAACATGTTCTGATTAGCCGATAATGTCTCAGTAGCTGGATAAATGTTGCTGGTAAAAGCTGTAGGTAACAATGTCAGTCCAACGATCATGATAATCGTGCCACTGACGATCGTGGGAATAAAGTTGCGGACAATATACTTATAGATCCCTGTCATCCCTAAAAGAATAACAGCCAATGCCCCGACAATACTAGCTCCTAAGACAGTATCCATACCTTGCGCTCCAAAATAGATACCAATGATTGCGCCTACTGGTACAAAGGACGGCCCTTGACAGACGGGCAATTTCAAGAAAAAGAGAACTTGGATCAGCGAAGCAATCCCAGCACCTAAAAAGGTGGATTGGATCAGCCCGGCTGCATCCGACGAGCTCATGGCAACAGCAGTTGCAATAATAAAGGGTGGGACATACACATCCATTGCCAACACGTGTTGTAAGCCAAGAACAATGGCTTGTCCTAAAGGTATATCTTCATTCATTCCGATCGTTAAACGATTACTTCTGGTTTCCACAGTATCAATCTCCTCATTTTTCATGTACTTTTTTTCCTTGCACCCAGACCTGACGAATGTTTTCAGCCGTTGCTAGATACAAAATCTTTTGTAATTGTTCTTTCGGTTGGTTCAGTACACCAAAAGCTGGCAATGGATTACCAGAATAACAAGTATCGATCACTTGAAGGTCGCAAGAGTAGCCTTCCTTGATAAGACCAATCGGTAGTCGTAGCGCTTCGCCCCCTCCTTTTGTCGCCAATGAAAAAGCGTCGATGACTGAGATACGCGCATTCGCAACACCTCGATTCGTTTGGGGCAATGTAACATCCACACCGTCTTCTAACATGCGGGAAGACATAACAGCTTGCTTGATATTGTCATACAAACTTGGAGAAAAGCCGCCGGAGATATCTGTGCCTAGTCCAATCGTTACGCCTTGTTCTTTAAGCCGATTGATAGGGATCACACCATTGGCAAAGTACGCATTGGAAATCGGGCAGTGAGCAACAGCAGTCCCTGTTTCCACAAAGATCTCACCATCTTTTTCATCGATAAAATTACAATGAGCCATCACAGCTTTTTCTCCCAGTAAGCCAAAATCCCGCAAGACTTCTGTGTCGGTTTTACCAAATCGTTCCAAGACGTGATCGTGTTCCCATTGGCCTTCACTGCAATGGGATTGTACATGGACATCGTATTTTTGTGCGAGTTGTCCTAACCCAGCCAGACCTTCATGCGTGCAGCTTGGGACGAATCGTGGTGTCACTACTGGATAGACTCCTTGACGTGTCGTTTTTGCCAACTTTTGGACTTCTTTAATGAAGGTTTCGGTCTCTGCTAGTGCCGTAGCAGTTGAGGCATCTCGATAAAAATCTGGGTTCGCGTCGGGATCATCCATGACTACTTTCCCCACTAGCCCTCGTTGACCCTTCTCAGCACAAATCTTGGCTAATTGTAAACTTGCTTCCAAATGAACGGTCGCAAAATAAAGAACCGTCGTTGTTCCTCGAGCCAGTAGTTGCGCAACTAAATCTTGGTACACTTCTGAAGCAAAACTTGAGTCCGCGTATTTTGCTTCCAACGGGAAGGTACACTCATCTAGCCATACATTCAACGGCTCATCCAATGCAACTCCTGCTTGCGGCCATTGGGGTGCATGAACGTGCAAGTCGACGAATCCCGGTAAAAAATACTGTCCCTTCTGCAATTCAACTAGCATTCCTTGTTTGGCAGCTGCCAGCATTTCTGGATAGTCTGATTGTTCTGTTGTGACCACCCTTTTGATCATCCCTTCAGCATCCACGCAAATGAGGACATCCTCTAAGTATTCCAGCACGCCATCTGTGGGTGTATGAAATACAGAACCTTTAAAATATTTTGTTATTGACATAAGTTTTCTCCTTTAACAAACTGCATCAGACTGCTGCTTTGACATTAGCAGTTTTCATTAAAATAAGCATCAATGGTTTTATTTTACATTCATTCGGATTTTTTTCAATAAAAACCGTACATTAATCCTGACAAAAAGAATCTAATGTTCGTTTTTAAGGCAAAAAAAGACATTTGGTGTGTTCACCAAATGTCTTTCCTTCACTTAAAGCTGAATTGTCGTACCACTATTGCCAGCTAAAGTTTCCGCCGCTTTTTCCAATGAAGCGATCACTGCTTGACGCCCATCCTTGGAAGCAGCAAATGCGATCGCTGCTTCCACTTTTGGCAACATACTACCAGGTGCAAATTGATTTCGGTCAATGTACGTTTGCATTTCAGCGACAGTGGCTGTTGTCAATCCTCGTTGATCTGGTTGACCATAGTTGACAAAGACTTGGTCAACAGCGGTTAAGATAATAAAGATATCCGCATCGATCAGTGCCGCCATCTTGGCTGCAGCAAAGTCTTTGTCAATCACCGCGTCAACTCCTTTATAGCGAGTGCCTTCATAAACCACTGGTATGCCGCCTCCGCCACATGCAATCACCACTTGACCTGCATCTACTAATGTTTTTAGACTGATTTTTTCATAAATGTCCACTGGTTTAGGAGAAGGAACGACCCGACGCCAACCTCGGCCTGCATCTTCTATATAAGTGTCGCCGCTTTCAGTCATTAATTGCTGAGCCTTAGCTTCACTATAGTAGCCACCGATTGGTTTCGTTGGATTCGTAAAAGCTGGATCAGCTGGATCGACCACCACTTGCGTCAACATGGAAACGACCGGAATATGTGCCAATCCGCGAGAAACAAGCTCTTCATCAATCGCTTGTTGCAAATGGTAACCGATGTACCCTTGACTCATAGCTGTGCATTCAGGAAATGGCATGACGTCTTCTTGCGTTTTGCTGGTTTCCTCAAATGCTAAGCGAATTTTGCCAACTTGAGGACCATTCCCGTGAGCAATCACCACGTGATGGCCGTCACTGATTAGATCAGCAATCGATTTTGCTGCCACTTGGGCTTTGGTCAATTGTTCGTGCGCAGAGTCGCCTAAAGCATTTCCGCCTAAAGCGATGACAATTTTTGACATACGTCTCCTCCTATCTTTGCGGTTGTTGTTGCGTGATACAGTGAATATTCCCGCCACCGTATACGATCTCAACTGTATTTACGCCCACAACTTCTTTATCTGGGAAAATCTCTGCTATTTCTTCAAGTGCTCGCGCATCATTTTCGTCTCCGTATTGAGGAACGATCACACCGTTGTTTGTAATTAGAAAGTTCATATAAGAAGCAATACAAATGTCGCCATCTTCTCGCGGCATGGTTCCTTCTACGTAATCAATCTTGAAATCCCCATTGATCGTGACATTTTCTACTGGGCAGCAAAGCTTATGAACTTTTAATTTGCGGCCTTTGGCATCGGTCATTTCATTCAAACGCTTGTATGCAGCTTGAGCCGCTTCATAAAATGGGCTGTTTTTATCTTCAGTATAGATACAAGCCACTTCTCCAGGACGTACAAAACATGCCACGTCATCCACATGTCCATTGGTTTCTTCCGGATCGATCCCGTCAGCTAACCAAAGGACCTTCTCACAGTTCAAGTAGTCGCATAATTTTTGTTCGATTTCTGCTTTTGTCATATGGGGGTTCCGGCCATCACTCAACAAACACATCTCCGTCGTTAACACAGTGCCTTCCCCATCGACATGGAAGGATCCCCCTTCTAAAATAAACCCTTCCGTCCGATAAGAATCCACTTGCTCGATCTCACAGATCTTTTGAGCAACTAAATCATCTTGATCCCAAGGAAAATACAAGCCATCGACTAATCCGCCCCAAGCATTAAATCCCCAGTCATTGCCTCGTAATTCGCCTTTGTCGTTGATGACAAAGCTAGGACCACAGTCACGAATCCATGCATCGTTATTGGACATTTCATAGACAGTGATGTCTGCAGGCAATTGACGACGGCAGTTTTGATATTGTTGTTGCGACACGACCACATTCATTGGCGTGAATTTGCTGATCGCTTTTGCGACTTCAGCAAATGCTTCTTGAGCTGGTTTGCCCCCATCACGCCAGTTATCCGGGCGCTCTGGCCAAATCATCCATACTTTCTCTTGTGGTTCAAACTCTCCGGGCATTCTAAACCCGTCTTGTTTCGGTGTGGTCTTTTCGATTCGTTTCGCCATGATACAGCACTCCTTCTTTTTTGATTTTTTTGATCCAGATAATGGCTTCACCAACGAGGGCAAATACAATTGCTCCAATCGTGATTGGTAATTGCTGACTCAGTGATTCAGCGTCAAATTGCAAAGGAAGCGCTGTGAAAATCAATGAGATCACGATCATGATCATCGGTAGTGCGACTAATACCTTCAAGAACAAATCGCTGCCGCTCACCTTGAAAGGTCGAGGTGTGTCTGGATCAATTTTACGTAATTTATAAAACGCAGGAAACACAGGGACATACGATAGTAGGAACATTACTAGGTTCAGTGAGAAAAATGCCCAGAATAAATCTTGATTTGGTAAAATTGGGGCGATGACGACGACGATAGAAGCAACGATACCATTCATAATTGCCGCACCAGTAGGCATGCCATTTTTTTTGCTGCGTTTGGCAAATACTTTCGGCATATCGCCATTTTCGGCCGCATAGCAAGCAGTATTATTGACCCCTAACGACCAAGAAATCATGTTGCCAAACAATGTCAGCAAGAACAAAAAGGCCATCGAAATAATGAACCAGCCGCCTGTTGATCCTGTCAATAATTTAAAACTATCCATCAATCCACTGCCGGTACTGATTTGATCCGTAGGAATCGCTACACCGATCCCGAAAGCAGAAAAAATGTAAATGGCGGCAATCACCAGTCCACCGGCAATGATCGATTGAGGAATTTGCTTCTTAGGGTTTTCCATGTCACTTGCAAATGTACAAATCACTTCGAATCCTAATAAGTTAAAAATGATTACCGAGATAAAAGACAAACTATTCAAATTGAAGCTTGGCAGCATCGAAGAAAGAGTGAACTCATTCGCAACACCTTTGGTAAGGGCCGTATAGAGACCTAAGCCACCAATCAAGATTGCTAACAGCATCTTGATCACTGCTGCCCCATTCAAAATCCACACACTGTCACTGACCGGATAAAAACTGATCCAAACGATGACCCATATAAAAATCAGTTCGATCACGATAGCAGCCACCGTGGAAAATTCACGACCTGTGATAGTCGTCAACAAGTCAGGACAGACTACGGCTAGAGAGGCTAACCATAATGGATAATTGATCCAGTAGTACCAAGAAACCCGAGAACCCCAGCGATGACCGAAAGCTTGTGTCACCCAATCATAAATACCGCCATCACCAATATACGTTGTTCCTAATTCTGATGAGATTAACCCATAGGGCAAAAGGAACGCAACCAATAGAAAGATCCACCAAAAAAACTGTGAATTTCCGATTGCTGCTACCGGTGCAGCCGCTTCTGCCACAAATACAACACAAATAACCGATAAGATAGCACTCATCAAACTAAATTTTTTCTTTTCTCCCATTGTTTTCTTCCTTTCCGGTACAAGGGAATAAGGGTTGACCAACGATTGAAGGATTCTTGCAACTAGCGGATTTCTCTCTCGTGAATCCCAGTTCAGCACATAAGCTGCGACATTATTAGAACGAGCTTCCGCTCAAAAGAATCGATTCGCAGTTCGTTGGCCCCTCCTCAAGAACCAAAACAGTCTTCACGCATCCCCTTGATACGCAGACTATTTCCTTTCCTCATCTCTTGCGTCTAGTTTCATCTAACAAAACTTCCAAGTCTTTTTCAGCCGCTGCTTTTTTGGTCTCGTCGATTGGATTTTTATCCGCATAATCTCGCATCAAGTACACTAAGAGACCGCGAATCGACGTTAACCGGTTTTCTGCTTCATCAAAACAGATCGAGTTTGGTCCATCCATGACCTCATCCGTGACTTCTTCTCCACGAGTGGCAGGTAAGCAGTGCATAAATTTCGCTTGTTCACCAGCGCGTTTCATCAAGTCAGCGTTCACTTGGTATTTAGGGTAAAAAATACGCATGCGTTCCTCTTCTGATAATTCTGCTTCATACAGTCCATACCAAACATCTGTATAAACAAAATCCGAACCTTCGATCACATCGATTTGATCTGATATCGTATAGGAACCGCCAGAATCTTTACAAATCGCGTCTAATCGTGCGCGATGGTCTTCGTTTAACTGGAACCCTTCTGGACCAAATTGAACGAATTCCATCCCCATTTTTGTTGCAATCAATCCTAAAGAGAAACAGACTTGTGTGGCATCACCAATAAAGGAAATCTTGCAGTCTTCGATTTTTTTGCCTGCTGGAAGATGTTCGATCATGGTGCAAAGATCGCCAAGTTCCTGCGTTGGATGGTTGAAGTCAGACATACCATTAATAACTGGGATCGTCGCATTCGTTGCTAAGTCATACACACTATGATGCCGTTCCACGCGAGCCATCAAAATGTCAACTAAACGAGAAAGAACACGGCTTGTGTCTTCTATTGTTTCATGACCACCCAATTGAATTTGTCCTGGTGCGAGATATTCTGCATGTCCTCCTAATTGTGTCATTGCTGTTTCAAAAGAAACCCGAGTTCTGGTAGATGATTGTTGGAAAATCATCCCTAATACTTTGTTCTTTAGTAAAGGGGGGTAATAACCATTTTTGATGGCCGCTTTGATTTTCAATGACAGGTCAACGATTTGTTGGATCTCCTCCTTCGTGTAATTTTCCGTTGTAATAAAATCTCTTTTTTCCATAATGAAACCTCCTAAGTGATTTGTTTGCTTTTGCATCTTCACTTTAGGTAAAAAAGGCGGAGTTTACGATAAGCTATTAGTTGTAAACGTTATCACACTTATTCTATACTTGCTGAGGACAAGTTTATTTTTGGATATAAACCAGTTATTTTCCAAGGGTTTACAAAAGTTTAGAGGAAAGTTTAGCGGAATTAAAAGTAAAGAAAAAACAAATGGTGTTATAATTAGGATAAGAAAATTGGTGTAAGAAAAATTGAAAGGGGATTCAATATGATAGCTATTTTTATATACAATATTTTATTGATCATTCTATATTCAATCACGATGACTTTTGCTATTTATTCTTACTTAAAAGAAAAAAACAAATTATTTCTTTGGATTAGTTTGTATCTGGCATTCTTTATTTTTGACAATACAATTATTTATATGACGGAATTTCTCAATTCCTTTGCCCAAAGTTATGATCAGGCATTTATGAGTGCACCAGCAGTTAAAACTATTATATTTATGGGAAATGCCTTTTTCTCCATTTCTATTCTTGCCGAACTACACAAAGAAAAACTCTCTCCCCTCCATTATACGCTATTGATCGTTTTGGCCATTTGGATGATTACGACCCCACTGATGGAAAACTCAGCATTTAAAGTTTGGCTCTATTATCTGGGTAATCAACTCTTCCTTTTTTATCTAGGAATTTATTGTTGGCAAGGGACCAAAAAGAAGCTCCCTCTACTGAACAAACACTATTTAAAACAGTTGATGATCATCAATCTCTTCTTTAGTATTTTGATCATAATTGAAGATAGCTTCGTGATTTTCAATGTCGACCAGTACAGCTCGTTAGCGACAAAGATTTATAATCGCAGTATTTCAGAGGATATCTTTTCGATTGTTGTTTGTATATTATTACTGCACTTCTTTATCAAAGAACGCCAACCACAGGAAGAAAAACCGCAAGAGCAAGACGCCTCTCTCTTGATTCAAAACTTTTGCCGTATTCATCAGTTTACCCAACGAGAAACGGAAATCTTTGCGTTGCTGTTGTCCCATCAAACCAATCAGGAAATCGCCGATCAGCTCTTTCTTTCATTGGGAACGGTCAAAACCCATGTTCATAACATTTTTATCAAACTTGAGATAAAAAAACGCACGCAAATTATGATTCTTTTTGAAAAGTACAAAGAGACCCATGAGGCAGCTGCCTAAAAAAGACCTGGAAGGATCGCTTCCAGGCCTTTTAAAGTTTAAAAACCAGTCATTCATTGCTCTGAACGGCTTATTCTTCCATATATGCATACTTGATGATCGTTGACGGTCCGAAAGTTGGATAGTACACACCTTTCAGGGAAGGATTGACCATAATACTACGAGCTCTTTGGTAGATTGGGACAATCCCGGCGGTTTCTTCTACTAATAGTTTTTCTGCTTTGATCATCGTATCCCAACGTGTCGCTAAATCATTGGCATAGGTCGTATTGCTATCAGCAATCAACTGGTCATAGTCTTTATTTTCATAATTCGTGTTATTCGGTGAAACGAGATTGTAAAGGTACGTCATCGGGTCTTGATAATCTGGTCCCCATGTTCCGATAGCTAACTCGTAATCGCTTTTTCGTGTCAATTCAATCGAATTATTCAATGGGACAGACTTGATTTCAACGGTCAAGCCCGGTAAGACTGTCTGTAACTGATCCTGGATGAATTCAGCCACTTTTTTATCTGCATCAGTGTCTTTGGTTAACATCTCGATGGAGATCTTATCCCCAATATCAGCAGTGGCTTTTTGCCAGTAAGCGAGTGCAGTGGCTTTATCCGGTCCTTCGAGAGGCGCATCTTCTCGAAAATCTTTGCCAGTTTCCGGATTGAAGACAAAGTTATTCGGAATAAACCCATTGATTGCTTCTGATCCATCTGATAAGACATCTTTGACTAAAGCTTCTTTATCAATCGCATAATAAACGGCTTTTCGTACATTTTCATTGGCAAAGATCGTATCTTTACCATCTCTTTTCTGATTCATCTTGAAATAGTGGATATAAGAGGTCAGCACCGTCTGTAGTTCTTCGTTAGCGGCATTTTGCTTCACGTATTCCCCATAAATATCCGCCATATCCAACTGTCCTTCGTTGAAAAGATTATATCCTGTAACAGCTTCTTTGATCACTTCATAATGGATATTCTCCAGTTTGATGGCATCACGATTGTAGTAGTCTTCATTTTTTTCCAAATCCCATGTAGAGGAAGCTTGATCCCAATTTTTCATCAAAAAGGGGCCATTAGTTAAAATATTTTCACTTGATGTGCCATAAGCATCCCCTTTTTCGGTGACAAAAGCTTCATTTTGTGGAAAAAATGGAGTAAAGGCCAATATCGAAGTCAAATAAGGAACTGGCTGTTCCAATTGGATCTCGATCGTGTACTCGTCCGTAGCTTTCGCACCTAGTTCAGAAGGGTCTTTTTCCCCATTGATGATTTCGGTGCCATTTTTAAATGTACCGTCCAATAAAAACATGTAGTTTGCTTGATTGGCTGGCGTGGCTAGCCGTTGCCAAGCATAAATAAAATCTTTAGCCGTCACTGGCTCCCCATTACTCCAAGTAGCATCTTCTCTCAACGTGATCGTGTAAGTCAGACCATCGTCGGATATGTTGGGGAAATCTTTGGCGATAGCCGGTGCGACCTTATTGGTGTCATCGATTTGATACAATCCATCAAAGACATTGACTTGGGCATTGATACTTGCCGTATCTTGTGTAGAGAGTGTATCCATTGATCCGATTTCGCTTTGTTCCATCAAATTGACCACACTGCTCGCTTGGGCAGTCGCTTTGGATTCTTTCTGATAACTACAACCTGAAAAACCGATGACGCTAGCAACAACCAACAAAAACATCATTCTTTTTTTTCCTTTATTCCTCATTTACGTCCTCCTTTTTTACATGCGTCCCAACCGCTTATCGAAGCGCTTTTTCTAAAATCGTCATCTCAATCAATTCAGCTTGCCAATCCAGCTCATCATATCGGTAGCCTTTCTTGGCAGACTCAAATTCTCCCCGCTGATTGTCGATGGGGTCTGCTCGTAAGAATTGCTTCGCTACGGTAAATCCCCCTTGAATACAGTTATTAGCAGGTAAGCGAAAAATATCTAGGTTTCCAAAATAATAAAGCCAGCGCTCTTCATTTCCGCCTCGAAATGCGCTGCCCCCAAACGAAACATCTACATAAAGCCAACCGTACTCTGGTAGATAGAAGCGCGCCCAGTCATGAGGGCCCACAAAAAATTCTGAAACATATAAACCCGACTCCCATTCAGCTGGGATATTCGCCATACGACACAAAGTGATAAATAAAAGTGCTTGAACCCCGCAGTCTCCTTTCTGATTGACTGCGCAGTACTCACTGATATTCGGAATCGCATAATATTCTCGCATAAATGAATAGGTCACTTTGGTGGTCACAAAATGATAAATCGCATACGCACGTTCCAAGGGATTTTTTGCTTCCGGCAAAATTTCCTGCAATAATTGCTGTAGAAAAGGCGTAAATTGAATATGGGGAGCGAATTCATTGAGCGCTGATGCAAATGCGTTTTTTTCCGACTCAGTCAACTCACGAATCATGGTTTGCTCATCCAACAACTGGAATAAATCCGTATAAACAGCCGTCAATTCATAGCTGTGTTCCACAGTCGCTTCAATTGAGGAAGGGTCGTTGGTTTCAAATGCGATCGTTCGCTGTGGTGCAGCGAAGGGATCAATCTGCTTGACCGCTCCTTTTGTCTGAAGAATCTTGGCATTTGCTACCTTTCCAGTGTCTCGAGGCAAAGGAATGTGCGTCAAGAAAGGACCGTCTTCTTTATTAAGCGTTGTTAGTGGTCTAAGTGATTGTTTCAAAACGATTCGAGCAGTCCTTTGTCCGAGTTGTTTCATTTTTTCTACATTCTCATCCAGTTCTACTTGTCTGGCACTGTCAATTCCGTTTTCTTCCTCAAATAAATAGCGCGTATAATAGTCTGAGCGCGTCTTAACGAGATTAGCAATAAAGCGTTCATGGAAAACTTTTTTGCCGTTCAAGTAGATCCATTCAACCTCTCCTGCTTCCACTAAGCGATCCAGTTCTTCTCGCTGAAAATCGACAAAGGACTGTTGCATCATCTCCAGAGCTTTCGTTTCTTCATAGGGATATTGCTTTGCTTCAAAAACAGTCAAAACCTTTAATTCCGTTTGCAAACGATCTTTTAAGACTTCACTGATACGGGCATTGTTCAGCTTCTGATGAATGAGTCTACGTGTTAAAGAAAAATCACCAAAATCTTTGGCTCGTTGAATGTCTTCTGGCAAAGGAACCACTAGATTGGATAGATCATTAGGATCCATACTCACTGCGCCACCTCCTCTTTTTGTTTAACGCCTAATCCAGCCGCTTCATTAAGTTGAATCACCGGTGTTTTTTCTGTACCAACAACCCCTTCATACGCAAGAACTGCTAAATCAAACGTCGCGTCAAGGTCAGCGAAACGAACATTTTTTTGTGCAGCAACAAAGTGAGCTGCCGCTGCGATACTAATATTGGTCTCCCCTGCCATACAACCTACCATACAAGGGATATTCGCAGCTTCGCAAATACTATTGATCTGTAACGCTGGATAGATGCCGCCACATTTCATCAATTTGATATTGACAGCATCTACTGCATCTTTTTTGATCAATGATAACGCATCTTGGGGTACAAATGCCGCTTCATCTGCCATGATCTGTTGGTTGACTTGAGTTCTGATAAAGGCTAATCCATCAATGTCACTAGCAGGTGTTGGTTGCTCAAAAAAAGCGATGTCATATTTCTGCAACTGTTCAATCATTTTTATTGCCTGCTTTGCTCGCCAACCTTGGTTGGCATCAATTCTCAATTCGATGGCTGGACCGACAGCTGCCCGAATTTGTTTTACTCGTTCAATATCGTCTTTCTCATCCAATCCGACTTTGATCTTCAGTGCAGTAAATCCTTGTTCCACAAACAATTGAGCATTCTCTGCCATCACTTCTGGAGTATCGATGGAAATCGTCATATCTGTCTCTACTTGGTTATCCTGACCGCCTAACAACTGGTACAAAGGCAGTCCTGTACTTTTTCCCAATAGATCATAGCAAGCCATATCGAGAGCTGCTTTGGCAGACCCATTGCCTTTCATGCACTGGTTCATGATGCTATGGATCCGGCTTAATTGCCGTGGATCTTCTCCAGTTAATGCATCAGCCAATAACTTTAGAGCAGCTTCACAGCCTTCAAGTGTCTCCCCTGTCACTAAGGGTTCAGGTGTTGCCTCACCGATCCCAAAGTCCCCTGTGTCAGTGATCACTTTAATGGTCAAATTGCTGACCTCAGTAATAACGCCTAATGCAATTTTAAATGGCTTGCGCAGCATCATTTTATTTGCAGCAATTTCCACACGTTCAATTTTCATCTTCATTCCCCCCTCTAACTTAAAACTGACTATATCATTCCGTTTTTTTCTTTTCAACACTTTTTCTGAATTTTCTGAATTTTATTTTTATACAGATTATGCATAACTCTACCAACTTATCTCCTTTGAGCAGTAAATTTAATAACAAAAAAAGAGCAAAAATTTGCTCTTTTAATCAGATAATTGTATTTTATTAATAATCGTCGGATGCCAACGAACATTGATTTGTTTGATTGTATCAAGCGGACACTTTGGTTGTCGATCAGCTGTTAACAAACCGTTTTTTTCCTGTTCCACATCCGTCAACTGCGTATAACAAAAGCCGTGAAGAATTTCTGACTGATAGACAGCATCAATCACCCGCTGATAGTCCTGAATAAACTCTGCTTCATTAGCTGCATTGGTATATCCCCAGCCTTGAGCCCCTGTATCATAGCCGATCCCGCCAAATTCTGTTAACAAGATAGGAACATCTTGATGTTGAAATCCTGGACAATAAATTTTTCTGCGATTGGGTTCAGAAGTTAAAATCGTATCTTTTGTTCGCAAACTCGCCGCAAAATGGTCGTATTTCTCCAGTTCTTCTTTCGTTCCATGAACATAGCTGTGAATCCCACAAATATCACTTTCTGTCATCTCCCAGCCATCATTTGAGATAACCAATCGAGTAGGATCTAAAGAATGGATCAAGTGATAAATCGCCTGCGAAAAATGCTGTTGCTGACGATCGACACTAATGTTCGGTACCCCCCAGCTTTCATTGATCGGTACCCAAGTTGTGATACAAGGATGATTGTAGTCACGGTCGATGATCTCTTGCCATTCAGCCATCACTTTCCCCCCGCTAGTTCGTGTATAAACACTCGGTGAGGCACATTCTCCCCAAACAATGAATCCTAACTGATCTGCCCAAAACAAAAAACGGGGGTCCTCTACTTTTTGATGTTTGCGACAGCCGTTGAAGCCCATTGCTTTGGCTAATTCGATATCTTTCTTGTAATCTTCATCTGTAGGAGCTGTCATGAGACTTGTGGGCCAGTAGCCCTGATCCAACACTAGTTTCTGATAATACGGGCGGTTATTTAAGTGGACCATGCCATCTTGAATATGAATTTTTCGCATGCCAAAATAGCTTTTAACGGTATCGATACACTTTCCTTGTGACCAAACATCAAAGACGACATCAAAGAGATTCGGGGTCTCTGGAGTCCAAGTCCATCCGCGACCGTGAAAGTCACTGCGGTCGATCTTTTGATTGAATAGACTGTAAGAGCGTGTGAACTGGTGCTCGGTCAACTGCTGGCGATCAGAAACGATCAGCTCTTCGCCGTAATAAATTCTGGTACACAATTCTTTATCCGTCAAATCACCAGCATAATGATAGGCGATCTCTACGGATCCCCGATCAAACTCACTGGTATAAAAGACCTTTTCTAAATAGCCGTTTTTGTCAACTGCCTCCAACCACACCGTCTGCCAGATACCCGTTGTTCGGGTATACCAGATAGCAGCAGAATGTTCCTGCCAATATTGCTTGCCTCTTGGTATTTCTTCATCTGTTGATGGATCAAAGACCTTTAGTGTGAGCAGATCTTTGTCAAAGGTCAAATAGTGAGTCACATCAAAAGAAAATGAGGTGTGTCCGCCAATGTGTTCCCCTACTAACTGATGGTTGATGTAGACCCAGCAATGGTAATCGACAGCGCCGAAATGTAACAATAAACGTTTGTCTTGCCAAGTATCTGGCACCATCAGCTCTCGCTGATACCAAACACCGTCATGAAAGCTTTTGATTTCAATTCCACTTTGCTTGGACTGAAAGACATAAGGAACTTCGATCATCTGTGTCAATGCTTGTGGCTGTTGTTCCTCTAAGTTGTCGGTAAAATCAAATTGCCACTTACCGTTTAAATTCAGCCATTTCCTTCGTTCAAATTGTGGGCGCGGATATTCTGGTCTGTTCATAGTCGTCCTTTCCTTTTCAATTTTTTTTATTACGAGGCAAACTAGCCTTTGCTTCCAGAAGTAAGACTGATTCCTTGAATGAAATACTTTTGACCGAAGAAAAACAAGACTAACGCAGGAATCGTCATTAATGTAGAAGCCGCCATCATGATATTCCATTGAGAAGAAAATTGCCCTTTTAGTTGCAATAATCCGAGAGCTAATGTTTGTTTGCTAGGATCATTCAAGTAAATCAAGGGGCCAAAAAAATCATTCCAAGTATTCATAAACGTAAAAAATCCTACAACCATCATGGCAGGTTTAACTAACGGAAGCATGATCTTATAAAAAATCTGCCAGTGGGTTGCACCATCCAGGATCGCCGCTTCATCTAATTCTTTTGGGATACCAGCAAAAAATTGTCGCATCAAAAAGACATTGAACCCACCACCGCCAAAAAAGGCTGGGGCGATCAAAGGTACAAAGGAATTTACAAATCCTAATTTATTCCACATCATAAATGTCGGAATCAACGTCACTGCACCTGGAAGCATCATTGTCGCAATGACCATCGCAAACCACATATTCTTGTATTTAAAGTTCAAGCGGCCAAATGCGTAACCGCATAAGCAAGAAGTAAAGACATTCCCGATAATGCAGGGAATAATAATCAAAAACGTGTTAACGAGATAGGTCTTTAGATCCAAAACTTGAAAGACATCTGCGTAGTTAGAAAATAATAATTGATCAGGCAGCCACTTAGGGGGGAACTCAAAAATTTCATAGGAATCCATAAACGAGCTGCGTACTAGCCATAAAAATGGAACCAATGAGATCAGTCCAATCACCACTAATGGAACATACATCATGTATTTTGCTTTTCTCATGGTCATTTTTCTTGCCCTCCATAATACACCCAATTTTTTGCCGTACCAAAAACCAGCATCGTAAACAAACCAATAATCACAAATAGGATCCATGCTAATGCGGATGCATAACCAAACTGATTTTCTTGGAATGCTTTCCGGTAGATCAACAATGCGTAAAACAAGGTCGCATTATTGGGGCCGCCTCCAGTCATAATGTATGCTTGCGAGAATGTCTGGAAAGACCCAATCAACCCCATCACCAAGTTAAAGAAAATGATGGGAGAGATGGCTGGCAATGTCACATACAAAAATTTATGGCGCCAATTGCCGCCATCTACTTCCACAGCCTCCATTAGGTCTTGGGGAACATCCTGCAGCCCAGCTAAGAAAACCAGAGCGGTACCGCCACATCCCCATACGGCCATTAAAATCAAAGATGGGATCGCTGTTTGTTCATCAAAAATCCAGTTAGACGGCGGCAAATGGAAAAATTGCAAAACAGAATTCAGCAAGCCAAAATCCGGGTTGAATAACCACATCCATAAAATGTTTGAAGCCACCGCTGGAACTACCACCGGCAAGTAGAACAATGTTCGAAAAAATGCCTGTCCTCGAACTTTGACATTCATCAACAATGCGATCACTAGTGCAGCGATCAAACTACTTAGCGTACTGCCAAAAGCAAAGGTGAATGTCACAACCACCGATTTTTTGAAAAAAAGATCATCCATAAAAATCGTACGGTAGTTATCGATGCCGGTAAATTTGAAATCACCGATGACATTATAATCTGTAAAACTAAGAATCAGACTAACGATCATTGGGATGATGGTAAAAATCAATAATCCGAGAATTGCAGGGGCTGCAAAAGCATACCCTGCACGATTCTCTTCTTTGTGTAAATCATATTGTTTCTTTTTAGATTGTTCATCTGTTTTAAGTGTGATCATTCCTTCGTCCACCTACTTCACATACTCGTATTTGTCCCCGAACTGTTTCTCTAGTTTTGGCAAAATGTCTTCCTCAACTACTTCTCTTGGAGCTTTCTTGCCAGTCCAGACCTGTTCTAACGCGGGGTTCACGATTTGCTCGATCGAAGCAGCATCTTCACTGTAGAAGGCCTTGTTTTTTGTCAACGCTTGCTCTTTCGCTTCAACCAGTGCTTCTTTTTTATATTCTGGTGAACGATCGCTTACGGCCCATTTTTGAAGGTACGTTTCATCTGAGAACCAATTGTCTTGGTTAGGTAACCATAATCCTGAATCGATGACATCTAAACTATTCTCAGGGTCTAAAAGATACTCTAAAAATGTTTTGGTTTCTTCCCAATGTTCTTGTGTGTTTTCATTATCAAAAACCACGATTGGCGGACCAAAATTCATTTGAACGACTTTTCCCATTTTTGGTAAAACACCCATACCTAACGCTAACCCTTTTTGTTCGATAGCGTCCCCCAGGGAACGTAAGTCCCAAGATCCTGTGATCGTCATCGCTACTCTATCTGTCAGCATTGCGGTATCAGTTGAAGGAATCGTACTTGCCTGTGAGGGTTTCGGCATCACATAATCTTTGTACATCAAATCCTGAATTTTCTCTAACGCTTCAATCGAAGCATCTGTTCCAATCAGGATTTTTTTGCCGTCCTGACTAAGCACCCCACCGCCATTGCTGATTAAGAAAGATTCATAGCCTAGACCAGTAAAATTGGAGATCCCATAGGTTTTGATATTTTTTTCGTCAAAACCAGCATCGCCTGGATGATTGCCATTTCGGTCGACTGTCAGTTCTTTCAGAATGGATACAAATTTATCCCAATCCCACGCTTGATTGACGTCATGAGGTGGAACTTCAACCCCCTTTTCTTCAAAATATTTCGTACTGTAGAACAGTGTAAGCATTCCTGGCCCTGCAGGCGATCCAAAGACTTTCCCGTTGTACTCCGAGCGTGTCTCTGCGATTTTGTTCTCAAATGGTCCTCCTGATTCATACAGCTCTGTCAGATCCCTTAAGTTGCCGCTCTTCCCCCACTCTGCCGTGCTTGTTTCAACCATATAGCCGACATCTGGAAGTGTTTTGGTACTAGCTTGTGTGTTTAGCTTCTCCATATAATTGTCATAAGGGATCTGCTGCGCTTTTACTTGGATCTCGTCTTGTGATTCATTAAAGTTTTTGATTAATTTATCGATCGAAGCTTTCTCCAATGTATCGCCCCAAAAAGAAAAATTGAGGGTAACTTTACTCGCTTGATCACCAGCATCATTATTGCTCCCACATCCCGATAATAAAAAACTTCCGCCTATAACCAATGAGGAAATGAGTAGACCAATTTTTTTCATCTTCTTTGCTCCTGCCTTTTTATATTCCGTTTGTATGCGCATACAATAGTTCAAAAAGAAAATCAGACGGATTATTTTTTACAAAATGATTGCTTCATGTTGCCAAAATAATGCTGTCTGTTTTTCTTTACAATTTATACTATACAAAACGAAAATACATATTTCTTCCCGAGTTATGTGTTCCTTATTCCCGATTTTTGTTTGGCTCTATTTTCTAAATTAGAAATCGATTACATTTATTCTATCAGGCACATCACACAGTAAAATAAAGAGAGCAACACCGCATCACTATCTATAGAACAAAGGAGTAGAATACATGAGCTTATACTTGGAAATTCCTGAAATCAATCCGCTGTTCCCTTTCAAAACCTTTACAAATGAAGGGTGGTCGATCACTTATCCTCACTGGCACAAAGAAATTGAATTTATTTATTGTTTGGAAGGAACTGTCAGATTAGGGGTGGATGACGAGATCATTCAAATGCATGTAGACGAGATCTATTTTTTTTCTAGTGGTGAACCGCACTTCTTCTTGTCTTCGCCAAATAGTGAACGAATCGTTTATCAATTTGATATCAAACTCTTTCAAGGGCATGACAATATCTCGCCAAATGATCGTCCATTGGCCAAAGTATTTGAGACCGTCGTCAATTACAGTAAAGATTGGCCTACCCCGATCCAAAAAGAGATCCAGACTATCTTGCTTTCTATTTATCATGAAAACCAGAAACAGCGTGAAGGGTATCAATACAGTATTTTGAGCAGTTTGTATAAATTAGCGAATCTCTTGTACCAACTGCCATTGAAGAACAAAAAAACAGAAAAAGCCGCTTTAGATAGTACATTAAAAAATCGCGAGACATTGTTCCAGATCGACACCATCCTCGACTATATTGAGTCCAATTATTTACATGCGATCACGATTCAGGATGTTGCTGATCATGTGGGGTTTAGTCCTAGTTATTTCTCACGCTTCTTCAAAAAAAATATCGGGATGTCTTTTACCAGTTATCTGGCAGAATACCGCATCCATCGGGCAAAGTATATTTTAGGAACAGAGCTGGTTCCCATGGCAGAAGTAGCTGCCCGCTCAGGTTTTTCTAGCGTCAAAACCTTTCATCACGTCTTTAAATCAATGGTTGGCACTTCTCCTATGAAATTTCAAAAAAATATTTTCGGCTTTCACTAAATAACTACGCAAGAAACCTATATAGTCACCAAATCGGCGAATTCTGCATTTATAACATTTTGTCCAAATTAGGCAACGCCCAACCATAAAAAAGAGATCTGGAAGCATCAGATCTCTTTTTTATTCACTCTAAATTGAAGTCCTCAAAAAAAGAATCAATTGGTTTTTTTACCAATTGATTCTTGCGAATGATCCAGCAAACAGTTGCTCACGGCTTACAACCTCAGAGCGGTTGCTGACATCTGCTCATTATAGAATGTTGTCATGCTCTATTTACAGACCTTCTTTCAGATGTTCTTTGCTAGTTTTTCTCACCCAGATGTCTTTACCAGTTTGTTCAATAAATAATTCAGTTTCAGGAGCTAGCTGACACTCAACTTTACCTTCCTTTAAAGTAATTCGCAATTCTTCCCCTTGATAAAAAAGCTTAAAGGCAAGTTCTGTTATTTCTTTTGGTAGGTGATTGGACAAGCGAATGCCTTCATCATAATAAAGACCAGCAAAACCATAAATCAAACTTAGCCAGCTGCCTCCCATATTTGCCCCATGGATGCCATCGACGACGTTTTTTTGCAGATCAGTCAAATCCATCAATGCCGTATCCATGAAATAGCGATATGCTTTTGCTGTTTCTCCGATACGACTAGCCATCACACTGAAAATCGAACGAGACAGCGAAGAATCATGGGTGGTGACTTTTTCATAATACTGATAATCTTGTTTTAGTTGTTCTAGGGTAAAATCACCCGTAAAAAGCATTTGCGCTAATACGGTATCCGCTTGTTTGCAGACTTGATGTTTGTAAATTATCATCGGATGATAATGCAACAATAAAGGATAGTTAGCAGCTGGTGTCTCTTCAAAAGGCCAGACAGATTGTTCAAGAAACTCATCATCTTGCTTGGTAAGTCCACGAGACGCATCATAACCGAAATACATGAGGTCTGCGGCTTGCTGCCATTGATCGATCAGTTCCATATGCTTTTCGTATCGTTTCGCCAGTTCAATGGCATAATATAAATTGTTTTGAGCCATTTTGTTGGTATAAAAGTTATTGTTGACCAATGCACTGTATTCATCAGGTCCGGTGACCCCATTGATACAAAAAGAAGGTTTGCCGTCTTTTTCGATGAAATCACCATAACTCAACCAAAATTTTGCCGTTTCGAAAACGACTTCACTGCCGACTTCTTCAATAAAGCGGACATCTCCTGTGACCCGTTCATAGAGTTGAAAAGCATAAACGATATCGGCATTGATATGCAGTTGTGCGGTTCCGGCAGGATAATAGGCACTCGTTTCTTGACCATCAATGGTGCGCCATGCAAACAGTGCACCGTCTTGGCTCAGCTCTTGTGCCCGTTTTTGCGCTTGCGGTAAAATAGTTGCTCGATAAGTAAGCAATGCTTTCGCAGTGTCTGGATTGGTGTAAGTAAAAAAAGGCAACAAATACATTTCAGTATCCCAAAAATAATGACCTTCATACCCTTCACCTGTCAACCCCTTGGCAGCAAAATTGGTTCTGCCATCACGTCCTGCCCCCTGATTCAGGTGAAACAGATTGAAGCGGATCCCCTTTTGTAGTTCTTGATCACCCGTGATTTCGATATCACTCGCTGCCCAAAACTGCTGATAGCTTTCCCTCTGTTCGGCAACAAATGTTTCAAAATCAACCGCTTCTTGATAAAAGGGTGCGCCCTCTGCTTCTTGTAATCGCAGTTGAAAAATCGTCGTCAGGGATTCTCCAGATTGGATTTGCCCATCGCCGCCTATCACCCGAATCGCCAGTTTTTTTTGACTATGAGGGGCTGTCCAAATGGCATAGTCGCCATGCTCTTCTTTCAGAAGCTGATGCTCTTTATTCGCAACACGAGGATCATCTGTTTGATTGACTGTGAAGCGCTGGTCCAATGGATGGGAAACAGTGATTGGCTCTGTGAAATTTGCATTTTTGATTGTGTAACGACAAACATAAAATTCACTGCGCGTCATGGAGGCAAAAGATTGCATCTCAAGATCAAAGCTTTTGCCTAATGGGGTTTCTACATGGTAAGACTCATGAAGGATGCCTTCTGCCATATCTAATGTCAGCTGGATTTGTTCCGTCTGCCAAACGCTGTCCGACGACTGCTCTTGTCCGATGCTTAAAGAAAGCCCCCGCAGGTTGGGTAACTTGCAGATGGTTTGGTGTTCTTTAGCATAGCCATAAGCCCATTCGCCGTATTGGATCGGTTCACTGTCAAAAAAACCATTGACAAAAGCCCCGGGATTCCCAGGATAGTTCGCATTCACTTTAAGGGGATGCCCTGCTCGGACACCGATTTGACCATTCCCCACAGCGAACAGCGTTTCTAAATATTCCGGTTTCTGATGAGAGAGTTCTTGTGCCTGCAATAAAAATCGTTTGTCCATCTCTGTTCGTCTCCTCCGCTTTTTTCTTTCAGTTCTATCCTACACTACTAAACACCCATTGCAAAGAATCCGACTTCAGCTGGGAGGGGCATCTACTTTGGTTCTTCTGACAGAGTATGGTACCATGAAACAAACTTGAAAGAAGGCGATTACTTGGATTTATGGCTAACAAATATTCGAATGGAAACAAGCTACATCAAAGAAAATGGCTGGTCCTCTGGCAGCCAAACCAAACGGGCGGCGATTGGGATCAGTGAAGAAAAAATTACCGAGATCCTTCCCATGGATGAATGGAAAGACACGCCAGGAATAACTGTTATCGATGGTCAAGGCCAGTTATTGTTACCCGGCTTGATTGAAAAACACTGCCATTTGGATAAAAGCAAATTAGGAACTCCATGGCGTCCTGTCACACCGGCAGCCAACTTAGTAGAACGTTTTGAAACAGAGATTCCTCAATTGGATGCATTGCCTCTTTCGATTAAAGAACGGGCACAACAATTGATCGATTTGGAATTGCCTCATGGTGTCGTGTCCTTTCGCTCCCATATTGATATTGAACCAATGACTGAACTGCGCTATTTTGATGCACTAACTGAATTGCTTGCTGACAAACCATTTGGTACGGAACTTGTTTTGTTCCCGCAACACGGTCTGCTGCGATCAAATGCCGTCGCATTAATCGAAGAAGCATTAGCTACTGGTAAAGCTGCATTCATTGGTGGGGTCGATCCTTATACATTAGATCAAGATTATCAGCAATCATTAAAAACAACCTTTGAGCTGGCAAAAAAAGGCAATGTTGGCATAGACATTCATCTACATGACCGCAAAGAAGCCGGTCGTGCAACGATCAAAGAAATCATTCGGCTGACCAAAGAATATGCTATGGCAGGCAATGTCTTCATCAGCCATGCCTTTGGCTTAAATGATTTTGAAGGAGCTGAACGCACAGAAGTTTTTCAAGCTTTAGCAGATCAGGACATTCATATCGTTTCAAGTATTCCAATCAGTCAGGGAACGATTCCTCCCCTTAAAGAATTACAAAGTTATGGGGTTGCTGTTCACATTGGTTGTGACAATATTTATGATTCTTGGTCATCACTGGGTGACGGCTCCTTGCAAGAAAAGCTCGCTCGTTATTTAGAGATTTTTGGCGTTCAATCACAAGAGGCATTGACCCAGGCATTAGGCTTGGTAACAGATGGCAGAGTGCCATTAGATCAAGAAGGAAATCAACAATGGCCAAAAGTTGGCGATTCTGCTGATTTTCTTTTGACCCCTGTTTCTTCAACGGCTGAATTTGTCGCCCGCAAAGGTCACGTCAGCTGCAGTTTCTTTAAAGGACAACCAATCTACAACGCATAACCAATAATTATTGACAAAAAATGATTCGGTCACCTCTCTTTTGCTGATTTCGCTTGACGCTGATCCGATTATTCGGTTTACTTATGATAGCGAATACAAAAAGTGAGGGATTACCATGTATACTGCAAATATGCAACGATATGAACGCATGACATATAACCGTGTCGGAAAATCAGGTTTAAATCTTCCTGCAATTTCCCTTGGTCTATGGCACAACTTCGGTGATACAGATCCAATTGCGAAACAGCGGGAAACGATCTTAGGAGCCTTTGATCTAGGCATTACCCATTTTGATTTGGCCAACAACTATGGTCCCCCTGCAGGATCGGCAGAAAAGAATTTCGGCCGCATTTTAAAAGAAGACTTACAGGCTTATCGGGATGAATTGATTATTTCATCAAAGGCTGGTTACTATATGTGGCCTGGTCCCTATGGTGAATGGGGTTCTAAGAAGAATTTGATTGCCAGCTGTGATCAAAGCCTGCAACGTCTAGGCCTAGATTATGTCGATATTTTTTACCATCATCGCCCAGATCCAGACACACCATTGGCAGAAACGGCTCATGCACTGGACTTGGTAGTACGGCAAGGAAAAGCCCTCTATGTTGGTGTGTCCAATTATTCTGCAGAACAAACAAAAGAAATCGCCAAGATTTTGAAGGATCAAGGAACCCCCTTTATCATCCATCAACCTCGCTACAATATGTTTGATCGTTGGATCGAAGATGGATTAACAGCTGTCTTAGAAGAGGAAGGATTAGGTGCGATCGTCTTTAGCCCTCTGGCACAAGGATTATTGACTGATCGTTATCTGCATGGTATTCCCGAAGACTCTCGAGCGCATCGCTCAGATAGTCCTTTTTTAACAGAAGATCGTGTAGCTCCAACCTTAAATGTAGTCAGACAATTGAATGATATTGCTCAAGAGCGAGGACAAAGTTTGGCAGAAATGGCATTAGCTTGGCTGTTGCGTCAAGAGACTGTTGCTAGCGTATTGATTGGTGCTTCTCGTTTGAGTCAACTACAAGCAAATGTCCGGGCTTTGGACCAATTAACTTTTTCTGCTGAAGAACTAAAAAAGATCGACGAAATTTTAGTGCTTTTAAAGAAATAAGCGTTTGATTTGCTCGCTGGCCTTTCCCATGGGGGAACTGCCCCGCATTGAGTAAAATGGCGGAAACTTCATTTCAAACAACAAAGAAATCAAACGACCGCAGTGTGTATTGTCCAGAAGCTATTAATGCTTCGATGCAATAACCCTCGCGGTCGTTTGGTTCTTTTTTGCTACATTTTAGTTGATTGATTCTTTTTGCCAATCAATGGCTAATTGCAGGCAGCCTTTGATGCCACTTTCATTCACTAGTTGCCATGGAACAATGTACTCTTCTACACTTGGAATCGAAATGTAGCCCCCTAGTTCCAGCAAAAATTGTTCTCTGATTTTTGACAGCAAGTGGGTCTGATTCATGACACCACCGCCTAAAATAATCTTATCTGGTACAAAGGACAATGTATAATTGACCAATGCTTGCGCTATATAATAGGCTTGCAGCTCCCATACAGGATGATTTTCAAGAAGAGTCTCTCCCTTTTGCCCCGTTCGTGCTTCGATGGAAGGACCGGCAGCCAGCCCTTCAAAGCAATCCTGATGATAAGGGCAAGTGCCGACATATGAATCCTCTGGGTGCCGTTTGATCCGGATATGCCCCATTTCAGGATAAGATTTGCCTTGGAATAACTGGTTATTCACGATTACGCCGGCACCGATCCCAGTCCCCACCGTCAGATAAATACAGGTATCGCAGTCTTGAGCAGCCCCTTTTTTTAATTCCCCATAGGCCGCTGCATTGACATCTGTTGTCCAAACCATTGGAATCGGATAGCGTTGTTTTAACGTCCCCAAAAAGTCAAAATTTTGCCATCCCGCTTTAGGTGTTGCCAAAACATGCCCATAGTTGGCTTGCTTGGGGTCCAATCCGATTGGACCAAAGCTGCCGATCCCCATCGCGGCCAGCTCATACCTATCAAAAAATCGGAAAATTTCGGCCAGTGTTTCTGCGGGTTCTCTCGTAGCGATTCGCTGTGAAGCAATAATCTTCCCCTCTTGATCCGCTACTGAACAGTTCATTTTTGTTCCGCCTGCTTCTATGCCTCCATACATCATTGCCTATCCCTACTTTTCTACTCGAATATCGAAATAATCCATTACTAGCTCACAAAACATCATGTTTGCCCAAGAAAACCATTCACGAGTGTAATCCGTTGGATCATTGACATTGATACCCTCATGCATCAAATGCGTTCCTGCATCGATCGCTACCAACTGATCTAAAATTTGGGCTTTTTCTTCTTTGTTTGGTGTCGTCAATCCAGTCATCGCCATCGCGATCGGCCAAACAAAATTATGCGGTGTATGAGATGAGCCGATCCCACTAGCAAATTCGCCTTGATAGTAATAAGGATTTTCGTCACTTAAAAGTGTTTTTCTCGTAGCTAGATAAGTTGGATCTTCCATGGAGCCATAGCCTAGATAAGGTGCAGAAATCAGGTTAGGTACATTGCTGTCGTCCATGACAGAGGCATTGCCTAACCCATCCACTTCATAGGCATAGATCGTTTCGCCAGCTTGATTCGTCGTATACGCATATTTTTCGATCCCCGCTTGGATCTCTTGCTTTAAATCGGCTGCTTCGGCCACTAATTCAGGCACATCTAAAATGTCGGAGAAAATCAGTTCCAAATAACCTAATATCACAACAGCGAACATGTTTGACGGAATCAAATAGCCATAGACACAAGCGTCGTCGCTTGGACGAAATCCTGACCAAGTCATCCCAGTTTTAGCAACTGGGGTTCCTTTGCCGGCGAACTTCAGCGTATCTTCTTGACGTTCTGTTTGGCGCTCAAATTGATATGGTGACTGCGCGTGATCTTGTTCTGTCCGAAAGACGGTTAGGACTTTTTTGACCCCTTCAATAAAGTTTTTATCAAAGTGATCGGTGCGCCAGGTGTTTTTATAAAGTAGATAGGCTAACTGGATCGGATAGCACAATGAATCGATCTCATATTTCCGTTCCCAGATCCAGCCGTTCATTTCGGTTAGATCATCTTGGTGTCCGGCAAAATTTTCTGTTTCATTGAAGGCATTGGCGTAAGGATCGATAGTGATAAACATAAATTGCTTTTTGACTAATCCGGCAATCATATCAGACAGTTCTTGATCATCTTTTGCTAAACACAGGTACGGACGGACTTGAGCGGTTGAATCTCGCAGCCACATTGCAGGAATATCACCTGTCAAAACAAAGGTACTGCCATCTTCTTGCTTCTTGACAGTGGTTAATACGGTATTGGCAAATGCCGCATTAAAGTTTTCCGCCCAATTTTCATGGTCTTCGCCACAAAGCAACGTGATTTTCTCCATAAAACTCTTAATTACTTTCGGTATTTCGCTGTATCCCATCTTCTTTTCCCCTTTTACAAAGAAGAGCCGACAAAAGTAGACAAAGCCGCTGGTCTTTCTGCAACGAGAAGCTTCGGGTAGTTGATGTTCAAGACTGTTCAATCCTCCATCCTATGCCCGATTTGCTAAGAATGAACCAACCTTCGCTGATCTTGAAAATCTGCTGCCAGTCCTTTCGCTTTGTCTACTGATATTTCTCTTCAAACTTTAAATGATTGCAGCACTTTCTAATGCCATGACCCCTGATAATTGGTCAGACAAGAAAACACTAGTTGGAATTTCTGCGACTAACCAGTCTCGGTAAGCTAACAGATGTCCTTCCTTCTGACTATGCTCTAACAAGCGTTCACAGCTGGATGTCACAAATCCTTTGATGGAGGCTATGTCTAAGCCCACTTTTTCTGCTTCTTTGACTAAGAGATTCAAATAACGGTATTCAATGCCTTTGAACAATCCAATGTCACCACCATCTCCTTCATCATTGAAGACCCCATCTTTACCAATAACTTCAAAGGATGTTTTGGCACAAGTGATTGCATCTTTTAAATAAGAAATATCGTCAGTCACATGATAAAATTCTATCAATGCTCCAATATAGACCCCTTGGTTGTAAGTAAATTTCCATTGCACATCGATTTTGCCATCGCCATTACGATTGATACCATCTTCTACGAATTGTGTGTCCGGCTGTACCAAATATTTTTTCATCCATTCTAGTGTCTGTTGGCTTGTAGTCAGATAGCGTTCATTGGCTTCAACTTGATACAGACGTAATGCTAGAATAATAATTGGTGCATTTACAGGTGTATTCTTATAGTCAAGCTGCGTGCGTTTCCAAGCAAATCCGCCATTCATATGATCATTCCAAGCAGTATCAAAAATATCCAGACATACTTCTCGGGCGTCAGCTAGGTATTCTTTTTTCTTAGTCAAGTCATACAAACGTAATCCAGCTAATGCGTTCCACAACATGTCATCATAAAATTCATGCAGCAATGTGTTATGGTTTCTTGCTTTATTGTAATGATAGGTTTCTTCTGCTTGCTGCAAGTAAGCCATATCGTTGGTCCGCAGATAAGCATCAATGCGTACATCCACTAAATGCGCGATCCACCAGTAATTGAAGGTTTCATTTTCTTTCTCATCCCGCAATGGATAAACGTTGTTCATAAATTGTTCTTTGGAAGCTGCTTGATAGAAATAATCGATACTTGTTTGTGCAAGATCGGCATACTTGTTAAAATCGGTCATTCTCCTGATCCTTCTTTCAATATTTTGTCACCTTGTTGTTGAGCATTTTCTAGTGCTTTTTGCGGCGTTGTTTTTCCAGAAAAGACATTTTCTAATTGTGGAATAAGGGCTAGTTTTTCGACATCGGAATACCCCATAACAGTTGGTCGAATTTTAGCAAAATCCATGGTTTCCACAAAAGCTTTGTACTTCTCATTTTCAGTAAAGTAGGTATTTTGCGCTGCTTCGATATTTGCTGGTAGCCAAGTGGAAATTTTTGCAAACTCGACACCGATATCTGGGTTGGTCGTCCACCATTTAATAAAGTCCCAAGCTGCTTCTTGGTTTTTGGCCGTTTTGGGAATCACTAAACCAAAGCCACCCGTCAACGCCCCTTTGTCCCCATTTGGTCCAGTTACTGGAGGGACGACCCCATAATCCAAGCCATTCACTTTATCATAATCTGCTAATGCCCAAGGTCCGTTATAGGTCATCGCAACTTTACCAGCTGCAAATGCATCAGATCCATCATTAAATCCTTGTTGATAGACCTTCGCTTGATTCATTAATTGATCCCAGAAATCAAGAACGGTCATTCCTGCCTCAGAATTAAAAGCAGTGGCAGTATTATCAGCGTTCAGCATGGTTCCGCCAGCTTGCTGCAACCACATATTGAACAATCCAACGTCATCAAGAGAAAAACCAGCTTGCACTAACGTTTTTCCATCCCATTTTGTTGTTTTCTTCGCAACATCCAACAACTCATCCCAAGTCTTTGGTGGTTCTACTCCAGCTTCTTTCAGTAATGTTTTGTTATAAAAGAGAGAGCGGTTGTCTACTAAAAGTGGGATTCCATATTGTTTATTGTCGTATTGCATTTCTTTGACAGTTTCTTCATAAAAATCGCCCATATCTACATTGTCTTTTTTGATCAAATCATCTAGATCCAATAAGGCATTTTTTTTGGCATACATCGCTGTATTGACGCGATCCCACAAGATAACATCTGGAATTTCCCCACCCGCCATTCCGGTCAGCAGCTTTTCTTCAACGTTGTCTTGAACTTTGTAGGTCACCTCGTATTTGTCTTGGCTATCATTGTATTGATCGATCAATTGATTGAGCTGATCGACTTGGTCACCACTCCAAGAACCCCAAAAAGTGATTTTCTGCTTTCCGCCAGCTCCATCATTGCTTGCCTGATCATTGCCTCCACCACATGCACCTAACACTGTCATCGCTGCTACTAACAGCAATCCTTTGATTATGTTTTTCATCACATTCACTCCTTCGTTTTATTTGATACCGGCATCTGCCATGCCTTGTACATAATTTCGTTGTGCAAAAATGAATAGAACTAAAACAGGTAGTGTTGCCAAAATCGTTCCTGCCATCAATGGACCATAATTTGTATTGTAGTTGTATTGGAAAGCTGCCAGTCCAACTTGGACCGTTTTCATTTCATCTGCATTCAAGACAATCATCGGCCACATAAAGGCATTCCAGCCTGCTTGAAAAGTCATAATACCTAGCGTTGTCAAAGCAGGTTTTGCTAGCGGAAAATAAACATTCCAGAAAATCTTGAACTCACTTGCACCATCGATTCGAGCACTTTCTCCGAGTTCTTTTGGTAATTGTTCGAAGAATTGTTTCATAAAGAAAATCGAGAACGCTCCTGCTGCTCCGGGAAGCAGGATTGCCCAATAGGAATTGATCAATCCTAACCCACCAGTACCAGTTAGATCATTCCCTCCAGCCAACGGGAATCCGCGAAGCACAATAAAGGTTGGAATCATTGTGACAATACTTGGAACCATCATTGAAGCTAGAAAAACGAGAAAGATTGGTTTCTTCCCTTTGAATTTCAGCTGACCAAAAGAATAACCAGCTAATGAACCAAAAAATAAATTTGTCGCTACACCCCCAAGTGCTAATATCAATGAATTTTTTAAATAGTTTAAGAAAGGCATCGTTTCAAAAACTTCTTTATAATGATCCCAAGTAAAGTGGCTTGGAATGATTTGCATCGATCCGCTGAGAATCTCGCTATCGGATTTAAAGGATGTCGACAAGGTCCAGATAAACGGCAGAACCGTTGTCAAACTGATCAGAATCACCAAGCAATACCAGATGAATGACTGCATATGTTTTGTTTTAGCCATCGTTTTTTCTCCTTTAGTTTGTTTCTGTATTGGTCAAACGCATATTCACCAGTGAAAAAATGAAAATGATCATGAACAAGATAAATGACAGCGCAGAAGCATACCCCATTTCTAGTCCACCAAATCCTTTATTATAAATATAGTAAACAAGGGTGATTGTGGAATTTCCAGGTCCGCCTTTTGTCAGCATATAGGCTTGGTCAAATACTTGGAAAGCGCCGATGATCAATTGTGTGCTAACTAAGAATGTTGTTTTGGATAATTGGGGCCAAGTGATACTCTTAAATTTTTGCCACGCATTTGCGCCTTCAATATCTGCTGCTTCATAAAGAGCAGGATTGATCCCTTGTAAACCCGCCAAGAAAATCATCATGTTTCCGCCAAAACTCATCCAGACACTCATAATGACGATTGCAGTCATTGCCCAATTGGAACTATACAGCCAAGCTGGACCATTGATTCCAATCAAACTAAGCAACTGATTGAGCAAACCATACTGTGGATTTAAGAGCCAATACCAAATGGTTGCTGTAGCCACCGATGAACATAAGACTGGCAAATAAAAAAATGTTCGGAAAAGACTGGTGGTCTTCATTTTGCGATTCAGCAACATGGCGGCTGCTAGAGAGACGACTAATCCCAATGGCACATACAGTAAGGTGTAGACGATAGTGTTCTTTAATGAAATAAAGAAAAATTCATCTTGAAAGATACGCGTGAAATTCTTTAAACCGATCCAATTGGGGCTTTCAATGATCGTATAATCGGTAAAACTATAGAAAAGTGCCATCACTATCGGGATAATTGCAAAAACAACTAGTAGAAGAACAGGAACCAGAATAAATACATAGGCAATGTTTTGCTGTTCATTGATCCCTCTCTTTTTCTTTCCTAACTCCATTTATTAACCCCCTTATTAAATATAATATAAAACTATTTAATATATTAAATATCTTTACAAGCGAATTATATAGAATTAAAAAGAATATGTCAACGGTTTCATAAAAAGTTTTTTTGATTAAACTGCTTGCTTTATTAATATAATATATTTAATATATACATAAATAGTTCTTTTATTTTTTGAGAAATGGAGGCGCATGCATGAGTAAACCTTTGTACCAAACGATTTATGAAGATTTGAAACATCAAATCGAAACAGGCACTGTCGCAATCAATGACACACTGCCTACTGAAAAAGAATTATCAACTACCTATAGTGTTAGTACGATCACGGTCAAAAAAGCACTGGATCTGTTAAAAGAGGATGGCTACATTGTCAGAAAGCCTCGAAAAGGTTCTGTCGTTGTCACAAATAAGAAGGCAGACATTGTTCCGAACAAACTCATTTTCGGATTGATCATCACCAACTTTACAGACTTTTTTGGCGCTCAAATACTGCGAACAGTTCTAGAAACAAATACTGAAGAAATCAATTTCATCGTCAAGATCAGTTATGGTGATCCTGATCGCGAAAATGAGTTGATCCAAGAATTGATTGAAATGGGCATTCAGGGTTTGATCCTACTGCCGACATCATCAGAATATACCTCGCCAAAAATCTTAGAATTGATTTCTAAAAATTTCCCGATCGTTGTAATTGATCGTCTGATGGCAAATTTGCCGATCTGCAGTGTGCAAACGGATAGCTTTGCTGCTGCAAAAGAATTGACAAATTATCTCTTTGCCAAACACCATGACAAGATTGGCTTGATTACTTCCGATAGCAGTGTTTCAACGATTGATGAACGAGTCAATGGTTTTCTCTCTGCGCATGTGGATGCCAACCGGGCTGTCAGCCAAAAGCAGATCTTGTCGAGGATCGACTCTGTGGTCCCCAGTTCTTCTCGCAAGATCGAAGATGATGTGGCACTTATCGTGGCCTTTCTTCAAAAGAACCCAGAGATCACAGCTCTTTTTACCACAGAATACAATATTGCTTTACTTGCCAAGAGTGCGATTGAACAATTGGGAAGGCAAGTCCCACATGACTTTTCAGTTGTTTGCTTTGACCATCCTACCGTCAACATTTTTGACTTGAATGCTTTTATTTTCACTCATATCGAGCAAGACCAAACAGCCATCGGCAAGCATGCCATTGATCTTTTACTGACAAAAATTGCTCATCCTGATACGATTGAAAAGATCAACCTCGGCTATCGGTTGATTGAAGGAGATTCCGTTATTTCTAGATGATCGTCTGTTCCTCTATCGAAGCAGTACATTAGCGATCCGACTACAAATAGACAAAAAAACACACCTCCGTTCTGACTCGCTGAACGAGTCAGAACGGAGGTGTGTTTATTGGGATAGCTGTCATTCTTTAAACTAGACAGTCCTCCTTTTAGTTATTCTCGATGACTGCGACTTCTTTTCTTGTAGGCATCCCCGTTTGGGCACCTAATTTTTGAACAGAAAGTCCTGCACCAAGATTCGCTAAAACGACCGCTTCTTTAAATGGCACCCCATCACTTAATGCAGCCGCTAAGATACCATTGAAGGTATCTCCTGCACCGGTAGTATCAACGACGGTCACTTTCTTTGATGCCACGGTCACGATTTTACCGGAATCAACGAAACTTACCCCTTGACTGCCTCGTGTCACTACCAATTTGGTAGCGTGCGTTTGCTGCCAAGCTAGAATCGTTGCTTCGATTTCAGGTTCAGGGATCAATTCTTTACCGATCAATGCGGCAAATTCCGTCTCATTTGGCGTTAAGATATCGACATAAGGCAGTAATTCCCCTACGATATCATGATAAGGTGCGGGATTCAGTAGTGTTGTCACGCCATTTTCCTTTGCGAGCTGTAACGCATACCGAAGCGTATCTACCGGAATCTCAATTTGTACCAGCAAAACATCGCTTTCTATGATTTTATCAGCTATTTGATCTACATATTCACGATCTATCAGTCCATTGGCACCGGAGATTACAGTGATGCAATTATCTTGCGGTAATTTAAAAATACTTGCGATACCAGTAAAGATATTTTTTTCTTGTGCAACTGACTGAACATCCAGTTGCTCTTCACTTAAGTGTCGATAGACTTTTTCCCCAAACGTATCTTGACCAATTTTTCCTAAGAATGTCGTTGTTCCGCCAAAACGGGCGGCTGCAACTGCTTGGTTGGCCCCTTTCCCGCCGACAAAATAATCAATTTGATCTCCTATGATCGTTTCGCCAATTTTTGGCATTCGCCCAGTCGTGATAACAATATCCATATTCACACTGCCCAAAACTGCTATTTTACCCACTAAATCACCTATTTCTTTTGTATATATAGAACGGGCCAAACGCTTCGCGACCCGTAACAGAAGTTGTCTCTATCAAAGAAAAACCGGTTTTCTCAAATAAGTGCTGCATCGGCTCATTCGTATGGTTGGTCAGAGAATAAATGGCATCCCCTGCTTTACAAAAGTCTCTTAGACAAGTTTTCACCCAAGCCGAGCCCAACCCATTCCCCATTTCTGATGCTTTTGTCACGAGCCTTTGGATACATTTTGTATGTTCATTATACCCATGACTCTCTTCGTGCGCCAAAAATTCTGGACTAAGGGTTCCTGCACTAACGATTTCTCCTGATTCATTTTTATGAATCAGTAATTGTTTTTTACAGATATCTGTTTTGACGATATCCTTATCAGGGTAACTGCTTGTCCATTGGCAGATCCCCTGTGTCTCCATATTTTTTTTTGCATCAACAAACAACTGCCAAATTTCATCCAGTTCTTCATTGCATGCATATATTAACTTATCCATCAAATCAATAAGGCAGTAACAACAGCGACAAGACAACTACTAGGATAATTCCTATGATCGTAGGAACACTGGTCCGTTTCAGCAAACGAACCGGACTCACACCAATCGATGACGAAACGATCATGACAACTGCTGCAACTGGTGAAATCGTCCGCGCTAAGTTAGCAATCATTTGCATTGGCAGCGCAATCAAGATACCATCGATACCGGCTTTTTGGGCAATATTGGGAATCAGCTCGATCACAGCATAGAACATGGCTAATCCACCACCACTCAAAATACCAAATAACGCTGTCGCGCCACTGAAAATCAGTGTGGTTAGAACACCGGCAGATTGAGAGTTTTCAACCGCACTCATCAAAGAATCGATCACGCCTAGACTTTGAATCGCTGTGGTGAATAAGGAACCCCCGACTACTAACATAACGACTTGGCTGAAACCTTGTCCCATTCCTTTGAACAGTTCGACTGCACTTTCTTGGGCAATCTTAAATGATTTCTTACGGAACCCTTCAATGATCAATGCTACGAAGAATGAGATCATTGTCAAAACAAAAATGTCCATCGTCACATTTTCTCTAAAAATACCAATAATTCCAACGATAATGATCAAGACTAAAGGTAATAATGGCAAAATGGCATAAAATGTCGGGACAACTTTTTCATCCGCCGCACTTTCAACTTCTTTCATCTCGACAAACGCTTCTGAACCTTCCTTTTTATCGCAATACGTTTGCCAGAAGTAGTGGACAACAGCTAAAATAAGTAAGGTTGGGATCGAGACCTTCGCATGATACAGCACATAAGTCAGAATGTTGTAATCCAACGTTTGTGCAGCAATCACATTGTCTGCTCCTAATGGTGTTGGCATGATCGTTGCGGTCATTGCAATGACCCCTGCTGCTGTCATTGATGAAATTCCAATACCTTGTAAGAGCGGATACAAAATAGCCATTAAAATAATTGCTAAACTAGAGGCACTTGGAACAACTAGAGACATCAAATTTCCTAACAGGAAAACAATCGGTATAAACAACGCTTTGGATTTGATTTTGGTCATTGGCTTGACTAAGATATTGACCGCTTTTTGATTGGCACCAATCAAATTCATATAGCCGGAATAGCCAAATAAAATCATGATCACTAATCCTGCTGAGCTAACTTGTGAGATGATCGTGTCTTTCAGTTTCAGAAAAATATCAAAGAAAGCCAGACCAGTTCCTTCTCCTTCAGGATAGAGAGGATTTCCCAATGCCACCGACGCACCTAATAAGACAATCGCACCGATAATCAAAATAAGCGCTGGATTATAACTCTTAATAATAAAATAACCAACGATACCTAAAACAACTAATACTAAAATTGCTTCAATCATTTTTTCCCCTCCTATTTACACTGACTGATTGCATGTAAAAACCATTCCTTGAATTTATTCTCATCGACATCGACACAGACACGGCAATTCTTTTCTTTGCCAAGTTTATTGTTCAGATCGATGATCGTAGCGCCAGAAGTATACTCCCCTTTTGTTTCTACTGCGACAAAGGTTTCTTTGATCTCAAACATTTCCGGACAAAGAACGTAAGCTAAAGCACAGCTGTCGTACATTTTTAATCCGGTACCAAAACTTCCACCTCGATATTTCTTGAAAAGGTGGTACATCATATCTCCAGTTTGATTCATGTCTTTGATTTTTTCGCTGTCTTCAGGATAAACCAGTGCTTTCAACCCGACATCTAATGGTGCGACTGCTAGCGAAAGACCGCTTTCAAAAACGATTTTGGCTGCTTCCGGATCAATCGCGATATTGAACTCTGACAAAATACCAAAGTTTCCTCTGCCTAGCGCACCACCCATTAAAACCAATTCTTCAATTCTTTCTTTGACTTCAGGATGCGTTTTAAGAAGAAGTGCAATATTAGTCAGTGGTCCGATTGCGATAATCGTCATCTTCTCTGCAGAAGCCATCAATGTGCGATGCATGGCTTCAACGGCACTCTCTTCCAATAAACAACTGCGATTTGGTGTTGGAAACTCGTACCCTGCCATTCCTGTTACACCATGAACATCGCTGGCATCTTTTACTTCACGAAGCAAAGGTCCAGCTGCGCCTTGGGCCACAGGAATTTTCAAGTTCCAAAAAGTCAGCAACTTCAACATATTTTCCGTCACATATTTGATCCCTACGTTTCCAGCAACTGTCGTGATTAATTTCACGTCTAACTGATCACTGAACAAGCCAATTCCTAATGCTACTGCATCGTCAATTCCCGGATCCGTATCAATAATTACTGCTTTGTTCATAAGTAAACCCCTTTCGTTTTTTGATAAAACGTTTTATCAATTGGCTAAAAATAAAAAACGTTTGATAAAACGTTTTATCATTTGTTCTCCCAAAGAATACCACTTATGTAAAGCGCTGTCAATAACGAATACAAAAAAGCTTTCCATAAATTTGCGCTGAATTCTAACCTAGACAATCGTTGTGTTGATCAGTTAAACAGCTACGTCCTGATATAAACACAACGATTACCTTTTTCATTCTATCTTTGATTCCAACCGTTTGCCAACGCTTTTTTTTCGTACGATTTTTGGCGTCAATTGAAGATAACGCGGCGCTTGTTCTTTCATCGCTGATAATAAAGAAGCAACTGCTTTTTCCCCCAGAACTGTCACATCTTGTTCGACAGAAGTAAGTGGTACTTCTAATAAATCATTTAAAATCAAATTATCATAGCCAACGATGGACATTTCTTCTGGGATATTGATTCCTAACTCCTTGGCTCTTTTCATGATCCCTAAAGCAATCAAATCATTTCCCGCCACGATACCGGTGATTGCTTGATTGTTCAAAAGCTGGTCTGCTTTGTCATAGGCATCTTCAAACTGAAATTTTGTGACCACCCGCCAGCTTTCTTGCTGGGGCAGCTGCGCTTCTTTCAGAGCATCCAGATATCCTTGGTAGCGATAAATACAGTTGATATTTTTATCGGGGTTCATCATAATACCAATGTTTTGATGGCCATTATTGATCAATTCCATGGTCGCAAGATAGCCGCCTTGTCGATTATTATAAAACACTTGTCCAACCGGAAAATTATCCAACCCTCGATCAACCAGCACCAATGGTACAGAAATACTGCTTAAAAACTCTTTCAACTCTTCTTCGTACGTATAAGATTCACTCGAAAGGGCTAGTAACAGTCCATCCACATTACGATCGATCAATAATTGAATCAATTCTTTCTCTGCCGCAAAGTGATCATCTGAATTGACTAAAATCAAAAGGTAACCAATTTTTCGCAACTGGTCTTCCAGTACTTTTGCTAATTGTGCAAAGAAAGGATTATTGATGTCTGGTATGACCAATCCGATCGTATTTGTTTTGTTTAGCACTAAACTTTTTGCCGCAATATTAGGCGAATAATTATTTTCCTTCGCTAATTGTTTGATCAAGCGTTTTTTCTTTTCCGAGATGCGAATCGGTTTGTCATTTAAGACTTGTGAGACAGCAGCGATTGAGACGCCTACTTCTTCAGCGATATCTTTCAAGCGGATCTTCACTCTTCTTCTCCTCGCTTTCCTGTTTTATTCTACGCCAGTCCTTAAGGTTCGTCCTTTCTCTATTCTATCATAGCTCTGTTTATGTAAGACATTCAGAGTCAAACGATTGGCTATTTTTTCTGACATGAGTATTTGGAATTCGCCTACGTAAAGAGCGCCTATTGCGTTTTTAAAATACAGCACCCATGAAACATAACAATGACCGGACGTTCTTTTGGGTTTCGAGAAGTCCGGTCCTGTTCTTTTACACGTTTCCTTAGTTTAATCATTCTTTGCGTGAGTGATCTTGGTTCTAACTAAATATTAAATCGAACCCAATCGGCAAAAAGCTCGGGCCAACGAACCACCGAGTCTTCAATGGCGTGTTCGCCACCACTGGCCGTTTCTTTGGTTCCGAGACTTAGACCATGCCCACCTCTAGGAAAAATGTGTAATTCATAAGGAATGTCAAACTTACGCAGTTGTTTTGCAAACAAGAGACTGTTTTCTGCCGGTACCAGACCATCTTCCAATGTGTGCCATAAAAATGTTGGTGGTGTGTTGCGACTTACTTGCTTTTCAAGGGAAAGCTGCGCCTTTTGTTCGTCATAACGGTTTCCTAAAAGAGCACGGAAAGACCCTTCATGAGCAAATTCACCGCTTGAAAGAACCGGATAACTTAGCAACAACCCATTTGGGCGCCATTCGTGATTGGCTCCTGACAATGTTTCTGTTAAAAAGTCTTCTTGCCAAAATACGCCCAAACTTGCTGCTAAATGCCCACCAGCCGAAAAGCCCGCGACAATGATTTTCTCCGGATCAACGTGCCACTGTGAATGATTTTGGCGAATCAATTGAACGCTCGCAGCAAGCTCTTGCAATGCTAATGGGTACACATGGGGTTTGATACTATAGTGGAGAACAAATGCCTGAAACCCAAAACTCATCATCTTGATTGCTATGGGTTCAGCCTCACGGTCTGATAAAAACTCATAGCCTCCGCCAGGACAAATAATGATTGCCGGTCGCAACCGATCCTGCTCCATCTCTTCAGAGTTGTCAATCACATAGGTAGTAAGCGTTGCTTCACTTTTAGAAAACGGTTGGATCACTTCATGGATCATAGTAATTGCCTCATTTCATGATAATTTTGCTAACAACTGGTTCTTTGATTTGTAGATGAGTATACTAGATTTTTAGACCAGCTGTAGTTACTTGTCAAGTCAAGGAACGATCGATGGCGAATTCCTCTTGTTTTTTTCAAAGGGGTTGCCGACAATTTGAGAATAGGTATCCCAGATCGAAAGTCCTTTGCCCCTTCATTCCAGGCTCCTTCAATCTTGTACGCGGCAGCAATCGCCCCATGAAAATCCCGAGGAAAAAGAATCCCATTTGCTGTAAGACCTGTTCATAATCCTTCCCAGCAATCACAATAAAACGATTACATATGATCGTATCATATTTTCAATCATACATAACAGATTTTTGTTTTTTTCATAAAAAAAACTGTGGCATAAGTTGAACAAATAATTACCCGATCAGAAGGGTCGCCTCCTGACGAAAATGGTCGATTTGCCTCAAAAAGCCATAACTTGCTGACTTCTCTGGTAGCAATTAGGTAGTTATCTGTTTCGGCTTATGTCACAGCCTATTTCATTAAATCAAGTAATCATTCAAACGAGATTTCACGTATTCAATGTGGCTAGATTCCAGCTCCACTTGATCATGTGCCAATGCGTAATCCGTTAAGCTTTCAAGATCCTCCTGATCTGCCACGATCTTTGCGCCGATCCCTACGTTAAATGAGGCATAGCGTTTTTCCTTCAATTCATCTAAGAAACGATCTTCTTTGATTTTTGCTGCGGCTTTCAATGCTCGTGCATAGGTATCCATCCCAGCAATATGTGCCAATAGCAAGTCTTCCATTTCAAAAGATGAACGACGGACTTTGGAGTCAAAATTGATACCGCCTGGTGCGATACCGCCATTTTCCAATACTTCGTATAATGCCAGCGTTGAGTCAAAAACATTCGTTGGAAATTCATCGGTGTCCCATCCTAGAAGCATATCTCCTTGGTTAGCATCTAAAGATCCTAATGCATTATAGCTACGAGCAACAGCAATTTCATGTTCAAACGTGTGCCCAGCTAAAGTTGCATGATTGGCTTCAAGATTCAACTTGAAGTCGCCTTCTAAGCCATAATGTTGGATAAAGGCCATCGTCGTTGCGGCATCAAAGTCATATTGATGTTTCGACGGTTCTTTTGGTTTAGGTTCTAATAGAAATTGCGGTTTGTGACCAATTTTTTCTCCATAAGCAATTGCCATTTTAAATAGGCGGGCAATATTGTCTTGTTCGAATTTCATATCTGTGTTCAACAACGTTTCGTACCCTTCACGACCACCCCAAAAGACGTAGTTTTCACCGCCTAGTTTTTTAGAGATATCTAACCCTTTTTTGACTTGGGCAGCTGCATAGGCATAGACTTCTGCATTGTTCGTTGAAGCAGCACCGTTGTTAAATCGTGGGTGAGAAAACATATTGGCTGTGTTCCATAACAATTTGATGCCTGTTTGATCCATCTTTTCTTTAATCAGGTCTGTGATCACATCTAAATTTTGGAAGAACTCCTCTAAAGTTTCACCAGCTGGTGCTACATCAACATCATGGAAACAGAAGAATTCAGCGCCTAGCTTCTCGCAAATTTCAAAGAATGCTTCTACTCGATTTTTCGCGGTTTCCATTTCCGTTTCACCGAACCAAGTGCGCTGATTGACCGGTGCTCCGAAAGGATCTGAACCATCTTGTGTCATAGTATGCCAGTAGGCAATCGCAAACCGTAAATGGTCTTTCATTTTCTTGCCTAGGACTACTTCTTCTGCATCATAATGCCGAAAAGCAAACATATTGGCCGTTTCTGGACCTTCATACTTGATTTTATCAATCGTTGGAAAATAATTCATTTTGGTTCCTCCATTTTTAGTTTTTTAACATAACAAACTAACTTACTTCTAAAATAAGTTACATGAAACCTTTAGTAGTGGCGATTCTTTCGTTGATTACTCTGACTGCAATGTTGCCAATTCGCGACAAAGAGGTGCTGTTTGTTGATACACTTTATGATAAACAGAATAGATCCGTTGATACTCCGTTACATTTTCTGCGATTGGCTGGATTACTGACCCATACTTTACAAAAGCCTTCACACAAGCCGCTTCGTCAGGATAAAGTCCGCTTCCGATTGCCGCTAACATCGCGGCCCCCATGCCGGGACCTTGCTCTGTGGATAATGTTGTGATCTCTGCAGCAAAAATATCTGCCTGCATCTGAAGCCACTCTTTGTTTTTCGCACCCCCACCAACAGAAACGATTTTGCTAAATTTCCGTTTTGCTTCTTCTTCCATGATCAGTTGAGAGTCTTTCAGAGAAAAAGTGATGCCTTCCAAGACCGCTCGGCTGAAATGCCGACGTCGGTGATGGGTATCGATCCCTATGAAGCTTCCTCTGACAGTGCTGTCCGTATAAGGTGTTCGTTCACCAACAATATAAGGGGTGAACAGCAGACCATCTGCTCCGGGAGAAACCTCCCCAATATCTGCTAGCAATTCGGAGAAGTCTACTCCTTCTGCGAATGTATCTCGGTACCAACTTAGTGAGTTACCGGCAGCTAGTGTGACACCCATCGAGTATTGTTTTTTTGCCACTGCATGATTGAAAACATGCAATTTCCCTTGGTAATCAACCTTCTGCGCTTCAAAAGATAAGAATACACCGCTAGTACCGATCGATACCATCCCAATGCCTTCGTCAATAATCCCAGATCCTAGCGCGGCACATGCGTTATCGGCGCCGCCAGCAAAGATTTTGACTTCTTTTTCAAAGCCAAATTCTGTTTGTAAATCAGGGACCAGTGTCCCGACTTCAGCTGCTGATTCAAAAAGTGTCGGTAAGATTTCTTCTGGAATAGCAAACTTGTTGAGGATTTCTGCAGACCAACAGTTCTTCTCACTGTCCAGTAGTAATGTCCCAGCAGCATCCGAATAATCCATTGAATAGGTACCTGATAACCACAATGCTAAGAAATCTTTCGGCAGCATCAAGTGCTGGACCTTCTGCCAATTGTCAGGCTCATGTTCTTGAACCCAACAGATTTTAGGTAATGTGAATCCTTCTAGTGCAATGTTCTTTGTGATTGAAAGAATCTCTGGCATCTCTTCCATGATTCGCTGACATTGCTTCGTCGTCCGAACATCGTTCCACAAAATTGCTGGTCGAATGACCTTGTTTTGTTCGTCTAGCAAGACTAAACTGTGCATTTGTCCTGAAAAGCTGATGCCGATCAATTCTTTGCGCAACTCAGGCACTTTATCGATCAACGCTTTAATGACTGCATGAGCCGCTTGACGCCAATGATTAGGATCTTGCTCACTGAATCCAGGTCGGGGGGACGACAATGGATAGTCTGCACTAGCAGTGTCAATCAGATTTCCTGATTGATCAAAAACCAATCCTTTCAAAGAACTCGTTCCTAGATCCAGTCCTAGTAAATAAGCCATATTCTTCTCCTTTGCTACTGATGAAATTCTTATTTGTTATGGTTTACAAAATATTGCTTTTAGGTTAATTTGTTTAAAAAACTAACTAATTGGATAGTAAACAACCTATCCATTTTTGTCAAGCGCTTTCAACAGTTATTTGAGACTTTTTTAAGCACCTAACTGAGGAATATCTCCTTTTACAGATAAACTTGCACTTTATTAATTTGCACGGTAAACTAACATTACTATAGACGAAGAAGGAGATACTATGATTATTAACAAAATGGGCATCCGAGAGCAGAATGAAGCTGCCGTCCTGAAAACCATCATTGATAACGAACATATTTCTAGAGCTGAAGTTTCCAACTTAACGAATCTTAACAAAGCCTCTGTTTCGCAAATAATGAAAAAATTGATTGAAACCGATTTTGTCAAAGAAGTAGGAATTGGTGATTCCACATCGATTGGCGGACGCAAACCTATCCAGCTTCAGTTCAATCATCAAAGCAGCTTAGCGATTACGTTTGATATTGGTTATAATTATGTCAATGGCATGCTATCTTATATCAATGGTCAACGAATAGCCATTTTGGAAAAACAAGATATCTTGATTACAAAAGACAACGTATTCACCACGATTGATTCGATAATGGCTGAATTTACCCCCAAGATGCCTCCTACTACCCATGGATTGGTTGGTATTTGTTTAGCGATCCACGGTATCGTTAATCAGGAGAACATCACTTTTACGCCCTATTATGATCTGGAACACATTGATTTGGTCTCTCCTCTTAGTCAGAAATACCATACCGCAGTCTATATCGAAAATGAAGCAAATTTGACTGCATTAGGAGAGTATTGCTTTTCGTCTGATTCAACTAATCTGCTCAGTGTAAGTATTCATAGCGGCATCGGTGTCGGCATCATTGTAAATGGACGTTTACAGACAGGAACTCACGGAACAGCTGGAGAAGTGGGTCATTCTACATTGTTCCCTCATGGAAACCTTTGTCCTTGTGGAAATCGCGGGTGTTTAGAGCAATACGCTTCTAATAAAGTTTTATTCGATACCTACAGTCACTATACAAAAAAAGAGCTTGTCAATTCAGATATTTTTGCAAAGGCTATTCGTTCTGGCGAGAAATCAGCGCTTGAACTAGCACAACAAAATGTCGAATTTTTGAGTATCGGCTTAAATAATGTCATTACATTTTTCGATCCTGAAGAGGTTTATATCAACAGCTCTGTCTATCGCAAAATCCCTCAATTGACCAAAGACCTGCAACAAAAATTAACCAGTCAGTTCACTCAGAATACGAAAATCAAAAACAGTCGTTTGGGCGAACAGGCACCTCTGTTCGGTGGTAACGTTCTGATTGCCAAGAACTTCTTAAACATTGAAGATCTGCGCTTTCCAACGGTTGATTTCCTTTAATCCATAAAAATTTTTTTCTGATACAGAAAATCCACTGATTCATTTAGCCACCGTATAACTTCAATAAGTGGCAACACAACAAATGGACTGGGACATAAGTTTGGGTAACTGACTCTCGCTGCGCTGCAGGAGTACTCTGTGCTCCTGCACAATTTCATACGTGTTTTCCTGTCAGATACTTTGGTTATCATTCTTTATTTTTCCTTATATCATACAGTACCAGCAAGACAATATTGAAACCCCCTCATCAATCCCTTCTCCCAGCGGCTTACTCTTTTATGTCTCCTGCAGTGATCCCGCCAACGATATATTTCGACTGCAATCATTTACTCCTATTCAAAATCAAAAGGTCTCTTCCCCTTCTAAAAAAGGAATAGACCTACAAAGTCAGAATTGCTTGAATTTTCCCCATTGCTTTTGATCATTACTCATCTTGGTTCTTTAGTTTTGTCTTTTTTAGTCTTGCCCTTATTGGAAGGCTTGATTTTCCTTCTGATACAAAAAGACCGAATAGCGTTAACGTCACGCCTAGTAGTTTCACTAAACTGATCCTTTCTCCTAGGATAAGAAAAGAAGCAAATAATGTCGTCACAGGAACCAAATAAATATAGAGGCCAGCCATAACAGCACCTAGCTGTTCGACGGTGTAATTCCATAGAACGAAGCACAACGCGGAAGCCCCCAGTCCAAGAAACAGCAGATAAAGCAGATTGTCCGTTTGAAGCAATTTATCTAACGAAAGGGAACTTTTCGTCAAAAAGAACAGCGGCATAATAAATAGAATGCCATATAGGAAGATCATTTTCGTCGTGTCGATCACGGAATGTTCCCAACTAGCGATCTTTTTGACCAACAGTGAATAGACCATCCACATCAGGGCGGCTGCTATAGCTAAAAAGTCGCCAAAGGGATGAAACGAAAGATTTCCTGCAAAGCTGATCAGAAAAATACCACAAAAAGAAAGCAAAAAACCAATAAAGAATGTTCCCTTTAATTTCGTTCGATAAATGAGAGCAGAGGCTAAGCCAATGAAGAGTGGAGAAATGGAAACAATCACCGCAACATTCGATGTACTTGTATAACTTAAAGCTATGTTCTCTAAAAAGAAATAAAAACAAACGCCAGATATTCCTGCTGCCATCAAATAAAGATGTTGACGAAAGTGATAGTGTATCCTGCTAAATTTGGATAACACACTCAACGCCACTAGTCCGATGATAAATCGTAAAAATAATATCGCCGTGGGTGAAAAATCAATCAGCAGCAGTTTTGTGGCAATAAAAGTTGTTGACCAGAAGAAAACCGTGATCAAGGCAGTGACATGGGGATTCTTAAATAAATGATTCATTCTGTACTCCTTAAATACATTTTTTGATATTGTTTTGGTGTCAGCCCAATAAAGCTTTTGAATACATTGGAGAAATGACTTTGATCGGAGAAATTCGTCATCAACGCTACTTCTGATAAGGACTGCTGTTTTGCCAGTAATTTCTTTGCTTCATCGATTCGGATCGATAACAGATACCGATAAGGTGTCATGCCATAGTTTTTTGTAAATTGATGAATGAAAGAGCTTTTTTTCAAATTCGTCAACGCAACGAGATTCTCTAAACGAATGTCTTCTGTATAATTTTTTTGTAAATGATGGCAAACATTTTCTAACAGGACATTTTCAACGGGTTCATTCTGATACCCTTCTGCTGTATAGGCAAGCAAGTTTTCAATAAGCAAATACATCAATTCCTCTCGATATAGAGGTGATTTCTTTGAAAGAATCGCTTGGTACAATTCTTCGACTAGTTCTCCTGTGCTATTGTTTCGCAGGATGACTTGACTAAAATAAGGCAGATCCTTTTTGCCGGTAATTTCTTTTACCACTTGTGTCATTGCTTGTTTGGAAATGTTGAGGGCGTGGTAGGTGATTTCTTGGTTCTCCAGACTTTGGCAGCTATGAGGCTGATAGGGATTGAATAAATTCAGATCGCCTTTTTCGAGGATTTGTGTCTCTCCGCAATACAGCTTTCTTCTTCCTGCTAACAAAATACCCACTACATAATAATCATGAAAATGGAGGGGAAAGCTCTTTTGATACTTTTCTAACGCATAGGCCTCAATGCCAACTATTTCATCATAGTGAACCTTTTTCATACTGTTCCTCCTTTTCTATCTATTTTAGCATTGAACCTTTCGATTTCTTGTAAAATATTCCATGCTTTTCTCGGAATCATCCTACATTTAACCTTTCTAGATAACCTTTCCAGACCCTATTTATGAACCAACGAAAAAGCAGATAAAAGAAAGATCGCCTTTCCTCTATCTGCTTTAATTGTTTGATCCGCTCTTCTAGTTTAGATTTACCAGACATTTTATAGGCGCACGCTCACGGAAAAATCATCCCTCAAAGCCATTATTGTCAGAGACTTGCTTGAACCAATATCCTGATTTCTTGATACTCCGTTTGCGGTCATTTTCTAAATCAACAGAAATAAAGCCATATCGATTTTTGTAAGCATTGGTCCATGACCAGTTGTCCATGCAGGTCCACATGTGGTAGCCTAGGCAATTTGCCCCTTCTTGAATTGCTTGATGAACATATTTCAAATGCTCTGAGACAAATTCAATCCGATAGTCATCATGAATCATCCCATCTTCACCTAAGAAACGACGTTCATTTTCAACCCCCATGCCATTTTCGGAGATAAAGCACGGCAGGTTGCCATAGTTATCCCGCAGGTTGATCAGGATATCGTAAATGCCTTTTTCATAGATTTCCCAACCACGATAAGGATTCATTTTTTTGCCTGGCATATCATACACATCAAAATAATTTTCTGGCATTGGCTCTGCTGCAGGATCGACAGGCGTTTCTTTCGCTTTGATCCGCCGTGGCTGATAATAGTTGACCCCCAACAAATCGACAGTATTATTTTTGATGATGTCGAGATCGCTCGCTTGCATCTCAGGTACCATGTCTAATTCTTTCACGATTTTCACCAGTTCTTCTGGGAAAATTCCTTTGACCGCAGGATCAAGAAATGAACGATTGAAAAAAGCATCCGCGATTTCTGCTGCTCGAACATCTTCGGGATTATTACTGTCTCTTGGATAACTTGGAGTTAGATTCAGTATGATGCCGATTTGACCAGTTTGCCCACTTTCATGGTAAGCCTTGATCGCCAAAGCGGAAGCCAATGCTTCATTAAATCCGACTTGAATGGCATGTTTCATGTTACTTTCTTCTGGATAATGCAATTGATACAAATAGCCCGCCTCAACAGGAACGATCGGTTCATTATGAGTAAACCATTTTTTGACTTTATCCCCAAACAAGTCGAAACATGTCTTGGCATATCTGGCATATGCCTCCACAGTCTCTCGCTGGAGCCAGCCGCCTTTTTCTTGTAATGCCATTGGCATATCAAAGTGATACAGATTGACAAATGGTTCGATCCCATTGTTGATCAATTCATCAAAATAATCATTATAAAAAGAAACAGCTTTAGGATTGACTGCCCCCGTTCCATCCGGAATCAAACGGCTCCATTGAATCGAAGTCCGAAAAGAGTTATGGCCGGTTTCAACCATCAATTGGACATCCTCTTTGTAGTTGAGATAGACTTCCGATGCTTGGTCTGGACCTACTTGATCAAAAAATTTTTCCGGTTCTTTGGCATACCAGTAATCAAAAATATTCTCGCCTTTGCCGTCCCCGGCTACCCGACCTTCTGTCTGTGGGCCGCTTGCTGCGGAACCCCACCAAAAATTTTCTGGAAATTGAACCTTCATGTTTCTGCTCCCTTCGGTAATCCTAGTAATTGATTTTCCATTAAGACCACTTGTTTTTCAGTGGCCGCTTTTCCCATTTTGATTCGTTCTAAGACAAGTTCTGCGGCTTTCTCCCCCATTTTTTCTGCTGGCGGATTCACAGTTATTTGCGGCAACAAACTCTGTTCTGCTTCAGAAAGATAATCATAGTGACCAAAGGCGATATCTTTTCCAACGATCAGTCTCTTTTGATTGAAACATTCCAAAGCCCCCACTGACATGTTGTAGTTACTGACAAAAATTGCAGTCGCTCCCCATGCGACTAATTCTTCAGTTCCCCGATAACCGCTTTGTCTTGTGTAGTCCCCCACCACGATTTTCATTTCTGCTTCATTGTTTGCCATAGCAGCTTGCGCACCAAACAGTCGTTCTCTCGCAGTGTGATCCGACTGTGGAGCGGAAAGATAACCGATTTTTTTATGTCCAGCTGCTAAATAATGGTTGATGACGTCAAAAACACTTTGACGGTCGTTCAATAAGAGAACATCGGCGATTCCTTGTGTCTCAGGATGATTCAAAAAGACAATGGGTATCTGAATGTCCTGCCATTTCGACAAATCAAACTTTTTTTCATCAGAAAAGAAAACAATCAATCCGTCGACAGCATGCTGCAATAAATAATCGAGTTTGTCATGGTCCTCTTTGCTATTCGTAAAACCACTCAGCAAAATACTATAGCCATTTTCTTCCGCGACTTTCTCGATACCAGAAACAACTTCCGAGCCAAAACGACTGGAGATACGATTCATCAATAAGCCAAATGAATAGCTACGATTGTTCTTTAAACCCTTCGCAATAATATTCTCTTTGTAGTCAAGCGACTCAATAGCAGCAGCAATCTTTTCTCTGTTCAATTGTTTCAGCTGATGTCCATTCAAATATCGGGAAACAGTCCCTACAGAAACACCTGCTAATTGCGCAACATCTCGAATCGAAGCCATGTTTCTCACCTTTCTCTGATGCCATTTTTCACGATCCATTTTCTAATGATTATGAATCGCTGGATTCATTGATTTGCTTTTGGTAACGAGTGTTGATCCCCTTCACGATCTAATAAAAATCATCAGCTTGTTAAAAAATTGAACCGGTTCAATTTTAAACTATAGCACGTTTCTGTAGAATTGCAATCTTTTTTTTGGATGCGTATTCATTTTCTCTTTCCACTAAATTCCGAAAAAAAGAAAAAGATGAATGGTCTGCAAGATGTCTCAAGAGCTAGTCAGCACCATTCATCTAGATTAAACCAAACAATGTCCCGCTTATCCAAGTAATTGATTGGCTAGTAAAAAGTCTTTGACTTCGGTTAAATCAGTAAAACGCCGAACACCTTGAAAGAGCGCCTCTTTGTCGATGATTGGTTGTTTGCTCAATGGGTATCTTCCTTTTCTTGTCGGTAAGTCTGTCAAATCATCTTCGACCATAAACGCTGAGATGCCCGCTTTTTCAGCAGCAGCTATCCCGGCAAACGAGTCTTCTAAGACTAAGGCATCTTTTGGGAGAACCTTCGCCTGACGACAAGCCGTCAAAAAAATTTCCGGATCGGGCTTTCCTTGCTTGACTTGATCGCCAGCTACGATGATATCAAAGGTAGACGGCATCTTTTCTAGCTCAAAATAGGTGGCGATTTTTTCTCGGGAAGAAGAGGAGGCTAATGCGATTTGGCAGGTGTGCTGCTTCAGCTCCTTTAGTAAATCGAGCAAACCTGGCTTTTTGTAGACTCTTTTTTCTTCGGCTAAAATGGCTTCTTTGTATCGGTTCATCGAATCCCGCCATTGGTCGACAGGGACATCGCCGTACAACTCTTTCATTCCTTGACGAATCTCGGCTTCTCTTTTCCCGGTCAAATAATAATAGACATCGTGGATCAATTCAAAATCGTGTTCTTCAGCAGATTTTAGATAGGCACGGTAGGCAAGTCGTCCTGTTTCAAACATTAAGCCATCCATGTCAAAAATTACTAGTTGGATTGTGTTCATTCGCTTTCTCCTACTTTATTTTAAAAAAGAGCCATGCGTCTAGCATTAGATCGCACCGCTCTTCGTTTTGATACTCAGGTCGATTCAAGAATTGCTTTTAAGGATGCTAAATGTGCATCCCCTTGCTCATAATCTCTGACCAGCTCTTCTGAAAGGATGAAAGAACCCCCAACTGCGATTACTTGCGGATGAGCAAGGTAGTCTTGGCAATTGTCCTTAGAGATTCCGCCAGTTGGCAAAAATCGAACATCATAGAAGGGACCGCTTAACGCTTTGATTGCTTGTAACCCGCCATAAATATCTGCTGGAAAAAATTTCACAGTTTTGATCCCAAACGATACGGCTTTCTGAATATCATTTGGTGTCGCTGTTCCTGGAAAAATCGGAATCTGATTCTTTAGACAGTGATCGATAACTTCTGGAACAATAGCTGGAGAGACAATAAACTGGGCCCCCTTTGCTACCGCTTGTTGGGCTTCTTCAAGTGTTCTCACCGTGCCGGCTCCCACGAGCAACTTCCCTGAGCGTGCTAAGTGTTCGATTGCTTTTAACGCCAGTTCGCTGCGGAAAGTCACTTCAATCAAACGAATATCATGTTTAATCAATAATTCTTCTAGTGGATCTAGCAACGACATGTCTATGGCGGTATAAAGCGGTAAAACTTTCGTAGCCGCTAAATGTTCGGTCAATGATTCGACGTTTGCCATTCTATTCCCCCGCTTTCTGATCAATTTCTGCAGACATTTGCGATTTGACAACCGCTTCATGCAGTCCTTGCAAGTAACTAATCCCCAAAGCTCGATCATACAGACCATATCCTGGCATTGCTACTTCCCCCCAGATCGTTCGCCCATGATCTGGACGAATCACTCCAGTAAATCCTACATCCACCAAGGCTTTCATAATGGCATACATATCTAGTGAACCTTCTGTAGACAAGTGTGCAGACTCTTTGAATTTGCGGTCTCCCATAAAGAGAACGTTTCGTAAATGTACAAAATTAATTCGGTCGCCAACCTCATGGATGATCGACACTAGTTCATTTTTCGGATCGGCGCCTAACGAACCAGTGCATAGCGTCAATCCATTATAAGGAGAGTCAACAATAGACAATATTTTTTTCAAGTCAGACAAGTTTTTGGTGATTCGCGGCAAGCCGAAGATCTCCCAAGGCGGGTCATCCGGATGGATGGCCATTTTAACATTCATTTCTTCGCAAACAGGAATAATTCGTTTCAGAAAATAAGCCAAGTTATCGAAAAGAACCTCTTCTGTCACTCCGTCATAAGTCTTCATCAGCTGATTGAATTTCTTTAACCGTTCTTCTTCCCAACCAGGCAGCTTGAATCCTTTTGATTGGCTGTGGATCAATGTGTACATTTCGCTAGGTTCCATCCCATCAACCACTGCTTGGTCATACAGCAATGAGAAACTGCCATCCTCATTTTCATAAAAAAGATTGGTTTTTGCCCAACCAAAAATCGGCTTAAAACTATAACAAATCAGATGTATGCCACAAGCAGAAAGATTTTTGATCGTCTGAATGTAATGATCGATGTAGTGATCCCGTTCTTCTGTTCCTGCCTTGATCGCGTCATGGATCGCCACACTTTCGATTCCTAGTAATGTCAGTTCTTCTTTTTCGATTAATTGTTTTAATTCCTCAATTTCGGCAATTTCCCAAATATCTCCTGGCAGTTTGTTTAACAAGGTCCCGATGACCCCATTGATGCCAGGTATTTGACGGACATTTTGCAAAGGAATCGAGTCTCCTTCGCCATACCATCTAAAGCCCCATTTCATAGTCAACATCCTTTCTTAAAAATCATCATCGTCATCCTCATCGCCAGCAGCTGGCGTCTCATTCGAGATATGCCAAAAAGCAACACTATCTTCTCCTTGATCGATCACTGCTTGTGCCGCTGATGCAATTGGTGTTTGCAGTAATTGATGATTGATTGCTTCTAACACCATCGGCAAGTTGGTACCGCCAATAACGTAAACTTCTTCTTGCAGCTCTTTTTCTAACTGATTGATCGTCAAAACTGACTGGTTGTAAGGGCTAGCGCTCAGTAAGTCTACTAAGATCAGCACCCCTTCTTGTTGATTGACTTGATGTACCGCGGTACTGATTTTTTCTCCCAGTGCTTGAACATCATCTCCTTGATACAAATTGACTGTCGCTATATTTTCGACTGCTCCCATGATGACTGTTGCCGCATCTTTCAGTCCATCGCTTAATGTGCCATGAGTAGCAAGTACGATTCCCAACATTGTCATTCCTCCTTTGTCTCCCTGCATGGATTTCCATGCAAAACGTTTACTGTAACAAGGCAATCGTCTTGTTTACATTTTCCATATTGATGTCTTTTTGCCTTAATAATTGTTTAGGCAGATAATATCCCTCTGTTGATTCCTTATTTCCGCTGATCACATAATTGATTGTTGCATGGATTCCTTCTTCTTGAAGGATTCCGAGTCGTGCTAATTGTTTGCGATCAAACTCTGTTCCTACTACATGTAGAGGTGCTTTGGCACCAACAGAATCCAGATAATAAATCGTAGCCTTGCGTTTGGCTGAGTCTCGCAAAACTTCTAATCCTCGTTCGCCATAGCTTCCTTCATCCAAGAACGCAAACGCAGTGTTTTGTCGTTCATTTTCACTGATTAAAGCCAATAATGCCAAAACCGAAGAAGTATTTCTCGTTAAGTTTTTCTGGAAGACCGCCCCTTTTACCACTTTTCCCAATAAAAGAAAGTACGAACCAAATGCCAGAACCAAGAAAAATGTTTGCCAAGAAAAAAGTACAAAACCGTCAGCAGCAAATTGACTATAGAACCATGTCGCTACTGCGCCGATCCCAATCGTTATGAATGAGCTGACAAGAATAAAATTCATTGTTTGACGACCTTGCGCCTTTCGATCAAAAAAATGATAAGCGCCAAAATGTTGCGGCGGTGTATCATAATACGTACAAATGATTCGATCTGCTTGAGCAATATCTCCGATGTAAACATTTCTCGAAGCTGCTTTATGTTTCAAATCATATTCGATTACGCGAATATCTTTTCTTATTTGTGAGATATCTGTCACTAAAGCATTTAGGAATCTTTTTTTGCTGCGGTCACTTAAGCGAGAACGATAAATATAGCGGTAACGAAACAGCCAATCATTGAAACGGTCTTTCTGCATCTTTTTCATCTCCCATTCTTCGAAGGATCCAGCACGTTTTCAACAGCCTTTGAGCTAGCAACCATCAAATGACCGTTGCTTTTTTGTTATTGATGGAACTAGCTCAGTTGCTGTATTTGGCAGTTATAATCCGAATTGTTTCAAGACCTCTTTTAAAGAGGATTTAGGAGCAGAAGGTGTTGCTTGGAAATAGATGTTTTCGACTCCATAGTGTTCATTCATTTCCTTTAATCTTGCGGCATCTGCTTTATTCAAGTAGACGGATTTTGTGACTAACAGATCTTTTTCTGGATCTTTCTGTGCGATCCCGCCAATGTTCAACTCTTTCATTGGCACACCATGGGTGACCAGATCATAAATCACACTGATGGTTTTTGCGATCAGGATGCAGTTGTACTCTTTAAACGCATATTCATCCCAATAAAATTTTGCTTTTTCTGGTGTCACGACAATCGTTTTTTGTCCTGTGCGACTGCCGGCATTTTTGTATAGATCTCGCATGAATTTATCCTTAGCAACCACTTCATCAACGACGAAGATAGAGTTGACCCCGCTTTTTTGAGACAACGTCATCATGACTTGCCCATGAATCAACCGTTCATCCACACGTGCTAAATTTACTACACCCATTGTTTTCCACTTCCTTTTCTATAAAATCCCTACGCCGGCTAGAATGATCAAGATCAAAGTCAGCCAGAGCAGTGCTTGCGTAACTTTTAAGCCTTTTTTTCGTATAGAACCAATAAACACCCATTACAACAGCCAATGGCAAGATACCTGGAACAATCTGGTCAAGAATATCTTGAATGATAAATTCTCGTCCTGAAATATCAAATTTCAGCGAAGAAGAAACATTGACATAGTTTCCAGCTAAGACCCCCATCATAAACAACCCGAGAACAGACAACGTTTCGATTGCTGTCTGAACACCGGTGCTTTGCATCAATCCGGTCGCGTTTCGTCCCATTGCAAAAGCTTGTCGAGCAAAAAATACACCTAAAAATGCTTGGTATAAAGCGAAACAGGCAAATGGGAACAATGCACCTAGCGGACTTCCCTGCTGGGCCCATGGGACAGCGATCGCAATAAAGATATACTGTACTGTTCCAGAATCGATCGCATCACCGATCCCTGCTAAAGCACCCATCAACCCTGCTTTTGTGTTGTACATCAAATCATCTTGCATCAGAACTTCTTTGTTTTCATGTTCTTCTTCTGCCCGCTGCTGTTCCATAGAAGACATCAGGCCTGTGATCACGCCGCCCCCCCAGCTCAATTGCGTGTTGAAAAAGAGCAGTTGCCGCTTATAGGCAGCCTTGAGGGCGTCTTCGTTCTTATATAATTTTCGTAAAATCGGCATCATTGCGTATAAAAGTGACGGTGCCAGATAGCGTTCAAATGAATGAGGGATCTCGTTGGCAAAGTGCCAGCGAAGATATGCTTTCGTGACATCTTTTTTTGTGATCTCCTCTGGAGCGATCTGTGTTGCTTTCACTGATTCTGTCATTTTTTCCTTCCTCCTTGTTTCTTAGAATCCATCATCGTAATCGTCCTCATCAAAGGATGCATTGGACGTATTCGTTTCAGCAGCTGGAGCTAATTTTCCTTTTTGTGATTGTACAAAGATCAATGCGATCAGAACACCAAAGATTGCGTAAGTAACCATAGTGATTTCCAATGATTTCAGTACGACACTCATAAAATAGGCAAGGAAAAAGAAAACCATGTAATCTTTCCGACCAATGACATAAACAGTCGTTGCAATCCCGATCGCTGCCAAGCCACCACCTACTACCTCCAGAATATGGATGACGACAGTCCCTTCAAGGGCATTGATGACATCAGCGATCAGTGGTGCACCCAGATAAAGTGCGATGAAAACAAGCGGTACAAATAAAATAAATGAGGCCAACGTTGGATACAAAATGATCGAACGAGTAATTGCTTTTGTATTCATGTCTTCTACTGCTTTATCCGTATATTTCCCTAAAAATGTATTGATAAAGAACCGGAACTGATACAAATAACTGCCTAAAAGTCCCACTGGGACAGCAACTGCGATCGCCGCTTCGGGCTTCAGATTACCTAATAATGCTACCGGTACAGCAATAGCCGCAGCAATCGATGGTTCAGCTGGCATTGAGCCGCCGGGAGAGAAGACCCCCATATAAATCATCTGTAGTGCAGCAGTAACGATCATCGCCTGCGCTACATCCCCCATCACGATCCCAACAACCAACCCAGTCATCAATGGCGAGAAACGAAGGGTTAGTGTTGCCCCACCACCAAGCCATCTAGACATGACTGCCGCAACCCATAAAGCAATCAGTAAACTCTGTGTAATGCTTAAAGTTTCCATTTTTCCTCCTCCTAAACCTGCTCGATATAGTTTTCTAAATCTAAAAGTGCTTTTTTCAGCCGTTCTTTCGTTATAGAAACCGGAATCAGATGAACTTTCTCTTTTGAATCAACAAATGCCACTAACTGATCGATCACTTGCGGGTCTTCTGGATAGATCCCCATTTGATGCAGGGACATTGGCAACTGCAATTCTCGATAAAACGGCAATAACTGATCAATGACCGTCCATCTTTCTTCAATCGCTAATTGATAAAAAATGCCGTAAGCAACTTTTTCACCATGCAAAAACTGATGACTTGCTGGTAGATATTTGCTGATTGCGTCATGCATCGCATGGGCTGCCGCATTGCGGGCGTATTTGTCACCCAATCCACCAACTAAACCGGCAACTGCAAACACAATCTCTGACAAGTGAATGAATTCTTCTGTTACCTTTTGCTCTTCCATATCTTGGATTGCTTGTTTTGACTGAGATACAATCGCTTTCTCGCATAGTTTGGCTGTGTAGCCAGCCAATTGTAGAAAAGGCTCATGTTGAAGCTGTGGTTGCGCCAAAATTGTTTCTGATTCATACCACTTTGCTAAGGTATCTGCTAGTCCAGCAATAAAGTAGGAAACTGGCGCATCAATCACTAGTGTCGGATCTGTAATCAAAAAAGCTGCTTGCCGCAAGAAGTGCTCTGACATTCCTTCAGATTCGCCGTTTTCTTTATACATCACAGCTAACGGTGTCCATGGTGCACAATTACTTGCTAAGGTTGGCACGACACCAAATGGCGTATTGGTCAGATGGGCTGCGTACCCGACCAAATCGGTCAATTTTCCGCCGCCGACACCGATGATAAAGTCAATGTGATGTGCTTCTACTTGATCTTTGATCAAATTTGCACCGTAGTAACTGCATTCCCCAGTATACTGATGATAAAAAACATCCTGGGGCGCCTCGTTGATAAAAGTCAATTTGGGTTGCGCTTTTTGCCATGAAATCGAGCCATGAACGATTAATAATCGTTTGGCTTGATATTCTTGCAGCAGCTCTGGAATATGGGCTAATGCACCTTCATGGTAACGATAAAACTGAGGACCAACTTTTACTTTTAAATCAGTTAACATTTCCTTCCCTCCTTATGAGAAAACAAGAAAATCGCTTTGATCTTGAACAGCTCGTTCTGGTAATTGCCCTTGAATGATCTGTTCGATGTCCGTCACACATTTTTCTCCCATCTGTTCGAGACACTCCATTGTGTAAGCAGACGTATGAGGTGTCATGATTACGTTATCAAATGCCAGGTATGGGTGATCCTTGCGCCCCGGTTCTTCTTCTAAAACATCTGTCGCTAAGCCAGCGATCTTCCCGGATTTTAAATCGTTTACAATTGCTTGTTCATCTAAAAGTGCTCCGCGAGCACTATTTGACAAATATACTTGGTCTTTCATTTTTTCAATTTCTTTGGTTGAAATCATATGATAATTTTCATCTGTCAAATTGGCACACAGACAAATGATGTCTGAAC